>Ga0209979_1000057_pt1 | contig 202819 bp, 197 predicted proteins | sample AnhtaG_FD_183114 | JGI IMG/M metagenome (GOLD analysis project Ga0209979, IMG submission 183114) | Deep subsurface microbial communities from Anholt, Denmark to uncover new lineages of life (NeLLi) - Anholt_01485 metaG (SPAdes) (version 2) | ecosystem: Environmental > Aquatic > Marine >...
CGCTCATGCCGCAGAGACGGCGTATACATGCATTTGACGAAAAGGTATTTGAGCATATGAGACGAAATGTTTATTCTAAAGAATAAAGGAGAATATATTTGATTATTAACCATTTTAACTATTGACATATGCAGCGCTTTCATACATGCGAAGAGGGAGAAGCAAAATGGACAACATAATAAAAAAAAATATTTGTATTGTCTTTTCCATATTCTTTGCCTATTTAAGCTGCAGCATATCTTCAAAAGACTCGAAAATTGAATATGTAAGCAGCATATTATGGACAAAAATGTATGATGTAGAAACAGACGGCAAGTATGCATACTGCTCATTTAATAATGGGCTTGCAGTTCTTGATATTTCTGATAAGACTAATCCTGTTGTAGTTTCACGATTGTATCTTGGGGGAGGAAATGGAATCGCCCTAGAAAATAACCATGCCTTTATAGCATCAGGAGACCTAGGCTTGCAGATAGTGGATATCTCCGATCCCAAAGCGCCTGTGCTTGTAGGTTCTTATAATACTCCCGGTGAATCTAGAGGAATAGATATAGTTGGAGATTATGCTTATGTGGCAGATGGCTCTTCAGGTTTACAGATAATCAATATCAGTAATCCTTCCGATCCTAAGCTGGCAGGTTTTTTCGATACACCAGATATGGCCGAAGGAGTAGCTGTAAATAAAAACTATGCATATGTTGCTGATAAAACTTCAGGCCTGCAGATAATAAACATCAGCAATCCTTCTGCGCCTGAGCTTTCTGGGTCAAATGATACACCCGGTTCAGCCGAAGGGATAGCTGTGGCAGGTGATTATGCTTATGTGGCGGATGGTCCTTCAGGTTTACAGATAATAGACATAAACAATCCTTCTTCTCCCGCAATTATGGGATCATACACAACACCCGGCAATGCTCATGGAGTAGCCGTGAAAGGAAACTATGCATTCGTAGCAAATCATTATGAAGGCGGCTTACATATAATAAAAATAAGCGATCCAAAAGCTCCAGTGCTTGTCGGCTCGTATAACTACCCCATTTACAATGAAGCCTGGGGAGTAACCGTAAACGGAGATTATGCTTATGTCGCTGATCATTTTTCAGGTTTATATATTGTTGACATAAATAATCCTTCTGTTCCTGAGCTTTCCGGCTCATATTACACGCCTGCTTCTGTTATGGCAGTAGCGATTCAGGACAATTATGCTTATACAGTAGGTGACCTCTCAGGCCTGCAGATAATAGACATCAGCAACCCTGCCTCCCCTGAGCGTTCCGGCTCTTATGAGCGTGTCCGTTGGGGACATGGGATTACTGTACTTGACGAGCATGTTTATTTGGCGGATGGAACATTACAGATAGTAAAAATAAGTGATCCTTCTGCACCCACAATTGTTAGACGGCGCCCCGTCGCAGGAGTGGCTAGAGTAGTAACCATAAGAGGAAATCATGCATATATCATGGCTGATAATTCTGGCCTTTTTATAATTGATATAAGCAATCTAAAAGGCTCTCCTCGGATTGTTGGTTCGCTTGATATGCCTGGTTTTGCTTATGGTCTAGCTGTAAGCGGAAATTACGCTTATGTGGCTAAAAGTGATACAGGTTTACTGCAGATAATTAACATAAGCGATCCATCTACTCCTGAGCTCACAGCTTCGTACAAAACTCCTGATCTTCCTTATGGCGTATTCGTGAGTGAGAATTATGCTTATGTGGCGGATGGGTCTTCAGGTTTACAAATAATAGATATCAGCAATCCTGCTTCTCCTACGCTTGCCGGTTCGTGTGATACGCCCGGTTTTGCTTATGGAGTAGCAGTAAGCGGAAATTATGCTTATGTGGCAGATGAAGCTTCAGGTTTACAAAAAATAGACATCAGCAATCCTGCCTCTCCTGTGCTTGTAGGCTCGTTTGACACTGCAGGTGAAGCGGTAAAAGTAGCTGTAAGTGGTGAGTATATTTTTGTAGCAGATACCTATTCGCTGATGATACTTAAATAAGCAATATCCTAAGCCAAATCCCAAGCACCAAATCCCAAATAAATACCAAGCTTCAATGACCGAAACATATATTGGTTGAAGGTTTAAAGTTGAAGGTTTAAGGCAAGATAGAAATTTGTTTAAGGCTTTATGTTAAATTTAAAAACTTTAAACATTCAACCTTAAACCAGTCCGTTTGGAATTTGTTTGGGATTTGGTACTTGGGATTTGTATTTTTTTATGCTTTTTCAAATACGTAGTTTAACTGCCCATTTGGCAGCTTGTTGGCCTTTGTCCTCATTTCCATACCCAATTCAATTTCTTCCTCTGGCACATTACTGGCAATCCTGCCAAAGACCTTAAAATCTCCGTAATCCAGAAGAGCAATGCAGTAAGGCAAATCGTCTTCGAACCCGACAGGAGCATACTTCAGCTTACTGTATGTCACAAGCTTCCCTTCTCCTGAAACATCATACCATTCCACATTACTGGAGAGACATTTATAACAATCTGCTCTGGGTGGAAAGAAAATCATACCGCAGTCTTTGCAGCGCGTGGCCATGACCTTTCCATTTTCAAGGTTATCTATAAAATCATTAACCTTTGTTACGGAAGTAAAACTCTTTGTCCCGAATTTCTTAAATCGATCATCTATCTCTTTTTTCTTACTCATCTTTTTATCTCCCAAGAATGGTGACGTTTCCATAAAGGCCCACACCACCGATGTTATGAACAAGTCCGATTTCCGGCTCCTTAACTTGCATCTCTCCTGCCTCGCCTCTGAGTTCAAGGACAATAGTCCTGATCTGAGACCCACCGGTGGCACCAATAGGATGGCCTTTAGATAACAAGCCTCCATCCACATTAACCGGCATGCTTCCTTCCTTGTAAGTCTCCCTGCTCCTTATCAGTTCCTTCCCTTCTCCTGGCTCTGCAAATCTTAAGTCTTCATATGCCATAATTTCTGAAACAGTAAAACAATCGTGAACCTCAGCCACATCAATATTTTTTGGTGTCACACCTGCCATTTTATAAGCTTGATCAGAAGCCTGCTGGGCCACAGCCAATCCCGTAAATAGATCCCTGCCCGCCATGTTAACACTAGCCGATGCGGCTCCTAATCCCAGAATCCAAACCGGTTTTTCACAGAGGGCCTGGGCTTTTTCTTCGTTGGCCACTATAAGGCAAGAACTCCCGTCTGCATTGGCACAGCAATCTCCCACACGAAGTGGGCTGGAAACAGGGCCGGACATGAAATGGTTTGGATCAGAGAGCATTTCTAATGTTATTGGTTTACGATACAGGGCTTTCTCATTGAGCTGTCCATAAGTGGCCGCCTTTACCCTGACAAGGGCCAGGTCCTCAAGCGTTGTCCCGTACTTATGCATGTGAGCCTTGGCAAACATGGCATAATACGCAGGCATCATCGTTCCAAAAGGGCTTTCCCACTGAATATCAGCACCCCGGCCCATTCTTTCCTGAGACTCTGCCGAGGAAATCTCTGACATTTTTTGAAAACCCACAACTGCCACAACATCATGAAGGCCTGCCTTGACCAATGAATAGGCCATCCTCAATCCCATGCTGGTTGAAGAGCACAGACTCTCCAAATAGCAGGTAGGCTGAGGGATGAGCCCAAAATATTCAGCTAACACACCCGAGGGTGAGCGTTGCTTGTCATACTCTGGGGCTGAACAGATGATAGAGGCGTCTATGTCCTTGATAAAAACCTGGGCATGCTCCATAGCTTCTTTAAAGCCCTCAAATGCCAGCTCTCTAATCGAACCAGGATACCCCCGGACAAAAGAATTCTGTCCAACTCCAATAATTGCTACTTTTCCCATTCTTTACCTCCATTAAAAGCTAAAATCTGGTTGAAGGTTAAAAGTTTAAGGTTTAAGGCAAGAACAAAGTTACTTTTCTTAACCATATTAATTCTTTTCTTAATCATTTAACCTTAAACTTTAAACCTTAAACCAACTCTGTCTTGCATGTCTTGCTATTTATTATATATACTGCCCCCCATCGACTTTGATAACCTCCCCCGTAATATGCCGGGCTCTTTCACTGGCAAGGAAAGAAACAATTTGTGCGATATCCTCAGGCTGACCAAGACGATTGATAACAGTCTCTGCGGCTGCCTTTTGCTTGAAATCATCTGGAAGCTCTTTAAACATGTCTGTCAAAATCATTCCCGGAGCAACTGCATTGACATTCACGCTGTATTTTCCCAGCTCTCTGGCTACAGCCTTGGTCAAGCCTATTGCTCCGGCTTTTGCTGCAGAATAATTTGTCTGACCGAACTTTCCTCTCAAACCATTTATTGAAGTGATGTTTATGATCTTTCCTGACTTCTGTTCTCGAAAAAGAGGGGCAACAGCCCTAATAAAATTAAAAGTTCCTTTGAGGTCAACATTGATAACCGCATCCCACTGCTCTTCTGTCATCTTCCATACGACTCCATCCCAGTTCATCCCTGCATTATTTATCAAAATGTCTAAACAGCCGAATTCATTTACAACTTCCTCCACAAGCTTCTGTACTGCCTCAAAATCAGCGACATCAACCTTTAATTCTTTTCCTCTGCGGCCCATATCTCTTATTTGCTTGGCAATCGCCTTTGCCTCCTCTCCATGTTTGCGAAAGGTTAAGACCACATCTGCCCCATTTTTGGCCAAATCCAGGGAAATTGCAGTGCCGATGCCCATGCTTCCCCCTGTGACAAGGGCTACTTTTCCATCCAAATCCATTTTATTCCTCCCTTTGTTTTGTTTTTTTCGTTTGTCACGTTTGTTTTGTTTATCTGGTTTATTCATTGTAATTATTAGTTTTGAGCTTTGAGTTTTAAGTTTTGAGTTTTGAGCTTTTTCATTATCTCCATGTCTCCCAATCTCCCCGTCTCCCTGTCATTCTTTAGGTTTGGCCAAGACGGCTTCCATAAACGCTTCATCGATTGTCTTTCCCTGGGCAATCAACTGCCTGTACTTGATAAAGTCAATAACATCTTGGCCTGTAATATTTTTCGTGTTAAAGGCATGGAAGCCCATGAATGCTTCCGTAGACATGTTCACAGCCAGCCAATGGCGGTTGTAATTTTTGGCCATGTCCCAGAAATATTTCTTCTTGGCTCTCACACTGTCAATGGATTTTATCAAGCAGCCAGGAAAGAGGTTAGTAAATTTCCAGATAACATCTAAAACAGCCTTATCCAAAAGCTCAAAATCAATTGTTGCTGTTTTTAGAAACGCCCGGGCCTTTTTACCTTCTTCTCCTTTGAAGAATTCTCCGTAAACGATTTCCCCATCCTCAATATATTTATTCGTAATGACAGCAGGGTTACGAATGAACTTTCCATCCTTTATGATCACCTGTATAACCTGGCTGACAAGTCCAAGCCTTTTCACTTTGTACGCACTCCACAACTCACAGGAAACACAATTCCATATGGCATCTTCTATACTCAAGAACCAGGGGAGAAAATCCGAAGAGCCGCCGTCAGGAGCTGAACCATGTCTTGGGCCTGCTTGGCCAAAAATTGCTGTGTCTGCAGAAATGGCAATATCACAAGCCATGCCTATCTCCTGGCCTCCCGCAATTCTCATACCATTTACTCTGCATATTACGGGTTTCTTACACATCAGAATTGAATCAACCATTCCATTGAAAAGGTCCATGTATTCACCGTATTCATTCGGTCTTCCTGAATAGTACTCTGCATATTCCTTAGTATTGCCACCGGTACAGAAGGCTCTATTCCCAACAGCCGTAAAAACTACTGCCACCACACTTCTGTCAAGCGACGCATTCTGAAATCCGGCGATAACTCCCTTCACCATCTCAGTAGTGTAAGAATTGTACTGAGCAGGGTTGTTGAGGATAATCCAGGCAGAATAAAGGCCTTCAACTTCCTTACCTGAATTGTCAATAATTGGCCTCTTTTCGTACATGGTGCAAGGTGCTTCTGTGTCCCAATGTTCTTTTCCCCAAAGAGAATGGTCTTTGATCTTTTCATCCTTTATTAACCAGTCTAAACCCATATTAACCTCCTTTTAATCCTTTTAATGAAATATTCCTGACTTTTAATCTATTCTAGCAAATTTTTACACGCTGAATACTACTTTTTCAACAGAACTATGTCAAGCCTCCCTACAGGGTTGAACTTTTAATTAATAAAGTAAAAATATATTTTTCCATAATAAGAGCATTGCTTTTCTTGATGGCTTTATGGTAACTTATAATGGTTACCATAATAAACAATAAAATGCAAACACAGATTAAAAAAATCTTTTAACAAATGTTTTGATAATTCTTTTAGAACAAATATAATTATTACTAGCAAAAGATTTTTTTTGTTCAGATGTTAGCATAAGGAGGAAATATGAATGAAAGAAACATCATAATAATGCCAGGCGATGGTATCGGCAAAAAGGTTCTTCCAGAAGCAATAAGAGTACTTGATGCTGTAGGATTCAAGCCAAATATGCAATGGAGAACTACGATCCCGAATTTATTAAGCAGGTGAGAAAGCACGATATCATCGTAACAGGGAAAAACTTTGGATGTGGGTCATCCAGAGAGCAGGCGGTTACATGTTTAAAACATGCAGGTGTGGATGCCATTGTAGCAAAATCTTTTGCACGGCTCTTTTACAGGAATTCCATAAATTCTGCCTTAGCTGTACTGGAATGTCCGGAAGTAGTCGATGCTGTATTTAAGAAGGAAAGCAATCAAGGATCCAAGCTTAGCAATCTCTTTATGAAAATAGATCTCTCTGAGGGCAAAATCTTAATTGCTTCTCAAGAATATTCATTCTCTCCATGGGACGAACAAGCTATGCTCATTTTTAAAGCCGGAGGTCTCGTTGATTATACCAAGCAAAGACTTCAAACCAGATAAAAAGGCGAAATTTTTCGAGGTTACGATTGACGAAGATTTTTGCAAAGGATGTAGTATTTGTACAGATTTTTGTCCTAAAAGCGTTTTCGAGAGCTCCGATAGAATCAATCCTCGAGGTTATTACCAGCCTATAATAAAAGCTGAAGAAAAATGCTCGGGATGTAAATTATGTGAACTCCTATGCCCAGAACTTGCTATTGTCATCGAGGAAAAACAACAATGAATTATTCTCCAATTCGCCAGAAATATTTAAAGCAGTTGAGCGGCAAAACTCTTTTTTTACAGGGTGATGCTGCTCTTGGATACGGTGCTATCTATGCAGGGTGTGATTTTTTTGCTGGCTATCCCATAACTCCTGCTTCAGAAATAGCTGAACTCCTGGCATTAGAAATGCCCAAGGTCGATGGATATTGCATACAAATGGAGGATGAAATCGCATCCATAGCTTCAGTCATTGGTGCGGTATGGGCAGGCGGAAAAGGCATGACAGCAACATCCGGCCCAGGTTTTTCTTTGATGCAGGAATGCGTAGGATACGCTGTCATGACAGAGACTCCATGTGTTATAATCGATGTACAGCGTTCCGGTCCTTCTACAGGCCAGGCAACAAAACCTGCTCAAGGTGATATTATGCAAGCGAGATGGGGTACTCATGGAGACCACGAAATTATCGCCCTTGCACCTAACTCAGTCCAGGAGTGTCTGTCGCTCATCATTGAATGTTTCAATTTAGCCGAAAAATATCGTACTCCTGTTATTCTCTTGACGGACGGAGAAATCGGACATCTAAGAGAAAAAATAGTTATGCCTGATCCAGATGACATAAGGCTCATGTCTCGCAGGTTTGCCAATAAAGGTGAAGTTATTTTTGGCGGAAAGCTCATTCCCCCTATGATAGAGTATGGAAAAGGCACATTTTCTCATGTAACAGGCTCTACCCATAAGGAAAGCGGCATGAGGGATGTACAAACTCAATCTGTCCACGAAAAACTTATCACCAGAATCTATGCTAAGATTGATAAAAATAGAGAGAAAATTATCAGAGTTGAAAAAGATTTTATCCCTGATGCAGAATACGCTGTGGTCGCTTATGGAGCCACTTCCCGGCCCGCAAAAGGAGCAGTTATCAAAGCAAGGAAAGCAAAAAAGAAAATCGACTTCCTGAGACTTATCACAATATGGCCATTCCCAAGAAATGAAATACGAGAACTGGGTAAGCGAGTAAAAAAAATATTTATTCCGGAGATGAACCTAGGACAAATCTCAAGGGAAATAGAGAGATTTGTCCATTGTGAAGTTGTTCCTATATCCAAGATCGGTGGCATAGCCCATTCAATTGATGAAATATATGAAGCTATAAATGAGTGAATGAATGAAGAAAAAACACCCTCTGGTAAAATATTTAAGAGAAGAAATGCTTCCAACCGTCTTTTGCCCAGGATGCGGCGGAGGCACAGTGCTCAATGTCTATGCCCATGCCATTAATGAGCTTGGCATAGACCCTGCAACTATCGTATCTGTTACAGGAATAGGATGTTCTTCCTGGATACCCAGTCCCTATTATAAAACCGATACCCTGCATGTTTTACACGGCAGGGCCATTGCTTTTGCTACAGGAGTAAAAATAAAGAAGCCAGATCTGAAAGTCATTGTCATTGCAGGAGATGGGGACATTGCCGCTATTGGTGGAAACCACTTAATCCATGCTGCAAGACGAAACATTGATCTAACCGTTTTCTTGATAAACAATTCGATTTATGCAATGACAGGAGGCCAGGTTGCTCCTTCAACTCCTCAAGGAGTGCCAACTACAACTACCCCATACGGAAATCCTGAGCCTAATTTCGATTTTACCCAACTCGCCATTGCTGCAGGAGCATGTTATGCAGCACGATGGACCACTTATCATGTATTTCATCTGTTAAAATCAATGAAAAAAGCTATTATAAAAAAAGGATTCTCCTTTATTGAAATCATCTCTCAATGTCCTGTCAGCTACGGAAAGATGGTTGGGATGCGGACGGCTTCAGATTTCCTGAGATTATACAAGGAGACTTCAGTCAATGTCAAAAAAGCTGCTTTAATGAAAGAAGAAGAACTGGAAAACAAAATTATCATAGGAGAATTTGTTGACAAAGAAAGAGAAGAATTCACTGAAGCACTAAGAAATATAAATAAAAGGCTTTCTCCAGAGGTTGCTTGATTAAACACATAACCTGGATTATTCACGAGTCGAGATTGCCACAGACGTTGTTGCGAGGAGCGAAGCGACGTTGCAATCTCATGCTGATATCATTAAAAATAAAATATGGTATAGGCAGTTTTTATGAATAATTCAGGATAAAAGGTTAATTGATATGAATGTAAGATTTTCAGGGTTTGGCGGGCAAGGGATTATACTTGCCGGTGTCATCTATGGCCATGCAGCTACCCTTGACGGTAAGAATGCCATTCAAACGCAGTCTTACGGCAGTGCATCACGGGGCGGCGCTTGTAAATGTGATGTTATTATCTCGGATGAACAGATATATGAGCTGGAATTTCCTGAATCAGATGTCCTCATCGCCCTCTCACAGCAAGCGTACGATAAGTACGCTTCTATATTAAAAGAAAATGGAATCCTCGTCATTGAAAAAGATATGGTTCGCACTAAAAAAAGTCATACTCAGCATCACATCTACTCCATTTCTGCTACGGATATTGCATACAAGAAATTCGGACGGAAAATCATGGCAAATATAGTCGTTTTAGGGTATATGACAGCTCTTTTAGGTATTGTTTCAAAAGAATCAGTGAAACAGGCAATCTGTGAACATGTACCTCAGGGAACAGAAGAAACAAACATCAAAGCCTTCGAAGAAGGATACAAATCGAACGGCTAAGCCGATTTTATTCTTCTTTTATCTATCACAGCTACCAGTAAAAAAGTCACCAGGCTTACTATCCAGCATAAATAGATGGGATGGGGAAGGTTGATTTTGTTAAAAAAAGAAGCAAGTTGAGGAAAAATAAACCAGAGGCCAAGGGCAGCCATGGACATGAGTAAAGTCCATGTGGCATGGGCACGCCTGCATATGCCTGGCCAGAAAAGAGTCATCAAGGTCACCAAAGTATAAGCAGTTGTCAAAGAAAGGCCGAGAAGTAATGTTTCCAGAATACCGGCACCAAAAACAGAGACAGCAAGAATGTATGTAAAAATGCTCAGAATAAGCACTGAAATTCGAGAGATTATTTTTTCTCCCTTTTCTTTAAGGTCAGGAACCACAAATCTTTTGATTAAATCTCCCACAACTAAAGTGGCACTCCCGACAAGAAGGGCAGATGCAGTGGAAACATCAGCAGCCCAGAGTCCGGCCAGAACAAGGCCTGCCACAATTGGACTCAAACTCAAGACCGTACGCGGTAGAGCTTCTGCAGGCATAATACCTGGCTGAAGAATAGTCGCAGAAAGTCCGATAAAAGCGCTTATAAAACCTACAGGTAAAATAATCAATCCCCCTAAGATGAAACCTTTGCTTGCAGAATATGAATCTTTGGCGGCAAAAGACACCTGAACCACAGACTGCACAGAGAAGACCATAGTACACACAACTATAAACCAGGCGATAATAAGCCCCAAACCGATTGCTCCCAAATTAAAACCAGGATGATCAGAAGGAAGTTTTGCCACAAGCTCTCCAAATCCTCCAACCTTTCCTATTGCAATGACAGCTCCTAAAATAACTCCCACATAGATGAGAATCACATTGATAATGTTAGTCAAGCCTGCTGCCCAAAAGCCTCCAATCAAGGTTATCCCTACAAAAACAACTGCGGTAACAAACATGCCTGTCTTAAAGCTAAACACATCGGGTAAAAGAGAAGAGAGGATGGCACCGCCGGCTACATACTGAACAGAAGTAATGACTATCTGCAAGACGAGCTGTCCGATAACACCTATTACACGTCCAGAAGTGCTGTAATGTCTTTCGAAAAGTTCTGGAAGGGTATTGACCTCCATCTTACGATAGCGGCCGGCAGCGATAAGACCGACTAAAATTGCCCCAACAGCCCAGGCAACATTATACCAACCTGCAGATATTCCATATTTATAGGCATTCTCCGCCACTCCAATTGTGGAAGCACCTCCTACAGCTAGACCAGTGAGGAGGGGTGTAATAACCCAGAAAGGAAGACGCCGGCCAGCCAGAAGATAGGCAATCATCCCTCCCCGGCTCAGGCGGCGGGTGACCCATGTAATAACATAGAGAAGGACAATGTAAAAACAGACAATGATTAATGGAACTAAATTCATATCAACAAAATTCGTAAGTTCTCAATAATTGGAGGTAGATTATATTTGTGACTAATCACTGGATTCCTGCTCCCCGCTTTCGCGGGGACAAGTTTACACCTGCGAAGGCAGGTGCAGGAATGACAGACACTTACACTCAATCGTCATTCCCGCGGAGGCGGGAATCCATAGCTACTACCCACACTTATTGAGAAGTTACTAAAATTCCAATTACCAAAATTACAAAACGAATCTTGTTATCTTTATATTTTTATTGTTTCGGTCATTGGAATTTGGTGCTTGGAATTTGGAAATTGGTATTTGGATTTTAGATAATTGAACAAAATAAGCTCCGATCTCTGATCTATTATTTTATCTTAAGTCTGGCATCTACTACTACGGCACCTTTACCCTTTTCTAGAGCAAACACAGGATTTAAATCCACCTCACCCATCTCTGGAAAATCAGAGGCAAGTTGAGAAAAACGAATCAGAATTTCAGCTAATTTATCAATATCCACTGCCTTCTCTCCTCTTGCGCCTCCCAAAATTGGGTATCCCTTGATAGATCGAATCATCTCAAAGGCATCCTCCTGGGAGAGAGGTGCTAACCTGAATTGAACATCTTTTAGAATCTCAACAAAAACTCCACCTAATCCAAACATAAGTGTCGGCTCGAGACCTTCGTTCGCTTTGGCTCCTATGATCACTTCTTTACCTCTTTCCAGATATTCCTGGAGGATAAATCCTGGTTTTTCTTTTGCAAACTTTTTAGCCATTTTTTCATATGAAGCCACAAGCGCTGCTTTATCCTTGAGATTGATTGCAACACCTCCAACTTCAGTCTTATGAACGATCTCTTCAGCATCTACTTTTAAAACCAATGGATAGCCAACTTCCTGAGCAGCACTCTCGAGCTCTTCTTCTTTCTCTACTCTAAAAGTTTTTACGGTTGGAATCCCATAGCATTGGAGAATCTCAAATACATCACCCTGGGGTAGAAATTTCTCTTCACCTTTGTGACGGTTCATAATCGTTTCTGCAGCACTTTTATCTATTTCGTACTGTTTATAAGAAGGAGCCTTTTTCTGGACAATCTTTCCGTAATCGGTCATAGAAGAGAGAACTCTGGCTGCTATTTCAGAGAAATTATAAACAGGAATACCGCTTTTTCTGATGATGCGGATAACTTCACCCCATCTCTCCTCTATGGTTATCACCTGACAGACGATCGGCTTCTGTGCAGTTTTCCCGATTTCACCAAGCTTTCGAGCTATGCCTTCACAATCCACAAAGGGAGCTGTGACAAAAACGAGCAGAAGAGAATCAATATTCGGGTCTTTGAGTAGGGCTTCCACCGTTCCTCCATACTGCTCGGGGCCTGCAGTTGCAACAACATCAACAGGATTAGAGACAATAGCTTCCTGAAAAACAAGTTTCCTAAGTGTCTCTTTGGTCTCTGGACTCAATTCGGCTAATTTAAGCCCGGCTGAAATACATTCGTCTACACCAATTATCGCCGGTCCTCCTGTATTGGTCACAATAATAACCTTATTCCCTTTAGGAACAGGCTGGTTAGAAAAGGCAACAGCCGCATCAATCATATCTTCCTGGGAGTGAAATCGAAGAACTCCGCTCTTCTTAAAAATCACATCTGCGATTGTTTCTTGTTCGATCATTGCACCGGTATGAGAAGCAACCGCTACAGTTCCTTCTGATGTTTTTCCTGATTTTAGAGCTAGAATTGGTTTTTTTGAGGTTACACGGTTTGCAACTTCGAGAAAACCAGCAGGATCTTTTAGGGTTTCAATATGAACCATGATCACTTTTGTCTCTTCATCCTGGCCATAATAATCAATGATTTCATTCATGCTCACATCTGCCTCATTCCCAAAACTTGAATACATCCTTATTCCCTTCCCAATTCGATAAAGGTGCAATTTCAATGTCTCTCCAACTCCCCCACTCTGAGCGACTATAGAGATATTCCCAGGGCTCATGGGAACAAAAGTGAAATTGGCATAGACTGATACAGAAGGATCAGAATTCTGAATCCCCTGGGAGTTTGGCCCGTAAATACGCATTCCATACCTATGAGCAACCTCAACAATCTGTTTTTCAAGTTTGAGGCCTTCCTCTCCAACCTCTTTAAAGCCTGCTGTATGGACAATAGCAAATTTCACTCCCTTCTTGCCACAATCTTCAAGGACATAAGGAACCAAAGTGTTTTTAATAGATATATTCACTAAATCTATGTCATCGGGGACATCAGAAACAGAGGGATAAGCTCTGAAACTTTTTATATACTTTGATTTCGGATTGATCGGGTAAATAGGACCTTTATAATTGTGTTCAAGAAGGTTTTGCATGACTATATGGCCGATGCTCAAAGGGTTATTTGAAGCTCCTATGATAGCTACAGACTTTGGTTTAAATAATGCATCTAGCATTTAGACCTCCTTTCGTTTTTAATCTTTTTTTTTGGCCGTGTTCACTGTTTCTTCAATTCTGCTGCAATTACTTCACCCAAACGTTTGATTCCTTCTTCAATGTTTTTATCCGGTTCGCATGAGAAGTTAAGCCGCATTGTATTCTGAATATTAGTATCTGTGGTAAACACATGGCCAGGGACAAATGCCACCTTCTTTTCAATAACCTTGTTGAGTAGCTCCTTTGTGTCTATCCCTTTAGGCAAGGTCACCCACAGAAACAATCCTCCATCAGGCTGCGTCCAGGTAATCCTGGAAGGAAAATATCTTTTCATGCTTTCCATCATAACATCTCGCTTGTGTTTGTAGACCTTTTTTATTTTTTCATTATGGACATCCATTAAATTTCTGTTTAAATATTCTGCTATTATCGCCTGTGAAAATACATTTGTGCACAGGTCCAAAGACTGCTTCGCAATCACTAATCTCCTGATCAGACTCTTCGGCCCGACCGCCCAGCCAATTCTGAGTCCCGGTGAGATAGTCTTGGAAAATGTACTTATATAAATCGTATTCCCTTTATCTTCTTTCGGTACATCAAAGGCTATGATTTTATCGATCGGGTCACCTGAGTAGCGCAGATCACCATAAGGATCATCTTCAATTATGAAAAAATTGTATTTCCTTGCTAATTCTACTAATCTCAGGCGGCGTTGCTCGGACATAGTCACTCCTGTCGGATTTTGGAAGGTAGGCACGGTATAAACTATCTTGATAGGAGTCCCTTCTCTCTGGTTTTCTTCCAGCCTTTTCTCAAGCTCATCAATGTCCATCCCATTCTCATCCAAAGTTATAGGTACAGGGACAGCTTCCACCAGGCTGAATACAGAAAGCGCACCGGGGAATGTTGAACTCGATACTGCAAGCTTATCACCTGGATCAAGGACTACTAACCCAAGAGCTGTCAATCCTTGCTGGGCACCTGTGGTAATTATGAGATTATCTAAAGTAACATTTACTTTATAGCGCTTCATACGTTCAAGAAGCGCTTGGCGCAACTCATCGTATCCTTCCGTAGTACCGTACTGGAGGACTATTCCATACTTTTCCTTGAGGAGATTATCTACAATCCCCCGAAGTTCTTTATGTGGGAATGTCTCAGGATTGGGCAAACCGCCAGCAAAAGATATGATATCAGGTCGCTGAGTTAATTTTAATATCTCACGTATCTCTGAGACACGCATAGAAGAACTTCGTCTAGAAATTGGGTCATCCATATTATTATCTCCTTATAGAATCGATAAAGGTAAATAATAGGAATAAAATTCCAAATCCCAAATCCCAAATCACAAACAAATTCCAATTACCAAAATCACAAAACAAATCTTATTATATCTATTTTTTATAGTTTCAGTCATTGGGATTTTGGTGCTTGTTTGGTATTTGGAAATTGTAATTTGGAATTTATCATTTATTTTCGTCAGGTTCCATTTCTTACAGCTTATATCACAGCAATAAATCGAGCGCAAATGAAAAATGGAGCAGGAAGCATCTCAAATTCCGGCTCATATTTATCTTACACTTTTAAAAATTCCTCTATAACGTCCAATCCTTTTCTCTCGATTACTAAATCAAACATTTTATCCTTGACCTCAGCAGGGAGCAACTCAATACTCTTGGTGGTGGCAGAGTCATATTTGGCCATTGAATAAAGTTTCAATAACTGGTCCTTCTGATCAGCGGTACAGTAAAGCCGAAGAACTTTCATCCCTGCTAACACATCTTCAGTCATATCAGAAAGACCGACTTTGTTTAATCTCTCACAGCGTTCTTCATTAATCCAAATATTGATGGGATATTTTTCAGCCATTCTTACCTCTCCCTTCTCAAAGATTTTTTGCTCTCATAATTTTGCCAATTCAAAGACCTGCTGCCTTTTTTCAAGGTATTTTTCAGTACAGAAAGGAGAACCAAAACCGTATTTTTCAGCAGACTCCATTACCTGGTCAAAAACCTCAGGCCTGAAAATGAGCCTGGTGGGCTTAACCTTGTCCTGAACTATGCTTCTTATCATAGTACCACTAAAGGCTTGTCTGTCTTTGCTATGGCCGCACAATCCGGAGTAAGTTACTTCACCACAGACAGGGCAGTACCACCATTCAAGGACGCGTACAGGTTTGATATTCAGGCTCTCCTGTGGAATCTGGTCAAATATCCTGTGGGCATCGTACGAGCCATAGTAACTGCCCACGCCGGCATGGTCTCTGCCAAACATATGATGCGTACAGCCCAAGTTTTCTCTTATTATGGCATGTAGAATTGCTTCTTTAGGGCCGGCATATCGCATATCCCACATGACAAATGACACCATATGAATATCATCTCTGAAATAACCTGCATCGTGGAGTTTCTGCTGGCCTAAAAGAATGGCCTCGTCAATATAGTCACCTAATCGTTTTGGCCCTATAATACAGCTCACCAGAATTCCGGTTTCAAGCTTCTCCACAGGCATTTCACCATTTGTAGAAAACCAGGCGCCTTTCATCAGCCACTCATGACCGCTGTGAGGAACATTTCTCGTTTGATGTGCAATAGTCCTTTTCCAACCTTTTTCTGCGATTTTCTGACGCATTTGATTTGGAGTATACCAAAACTTATCAAAAGGAGGCTGGAACTCAGGAGGATTTACCAGCATAATTTTTCCGGCAATGAATGTATCCTTAAAACCGCTGAACATTTTGACGCCTGGGTGCTTTTCATCAGTTGTGTCAAATACAGCTTTCTCCATTTTCACTTTGTCATAACTAAATATCTCCTCCACTTCTAATGTAGCTAAAACTCTGTCTCGATAGATGAGAAGAATAGTATTCCCTTCCTCAATTGTTTTTTCCCTGATTTCTTCTTCTGCAATGTCAAAAACAATCGGAATAGGCCAAAGCGTCCCGTTTGCCAGTGTCATCTTTTCACATACTGTATCTACATCTGCTTTGTGCATAAAACCCTCTAATGGAGTAAAAAAGCCATAAGCGATGTCGATACATTCCCTGGCAGTTCGTCCGGTTACAGCTACACTTTTTAATCCTTTAATGAGCTCTTTTGCCTGAGATTGTGAAGATACTACTCTTTCCTTGATTTCTTTACTACCATGTCCTGTATATTCCATCTGTGTCCTCCTTTATTTGGCTGCACAATTTTCATTACAAAGAACCACATCATACACGTTATATTAAGTTTCCGTGCTCTTTTTATTCAATAGATATAAACATGCCTCAAGAACGCCACCTGCAATTGCATTAGCTTTTTCTGAGATCTCATAGGCGCGGTTCACCTCAGAAGTCGGGTCAATATCTCCGATTTTAAGACCTTTGACAATGTGGACTCCGTCATGGATCAGGCCACGGATCACACCACTTGCTTCAGCTTTTATCTGAATATTATTCACTTTTCCGATTATATCGCCATTTTTAACGAGGCCACCGATCCTCTTATCGCCGGTAAACACACCGTCTGCAGGAGCACGGAGAAGCAATGAACCAATATCAAATCCTTCGCAGCAAGGTACAAATCCAGAACAGCATGCTGTCTCTAAAAATATACTTTCCAAGGTTAAATACAGTTCGGGTGGTGTGGGTGTGCCAGTATCTTCCGCTGCTTTACCCTTATAAATCACTCTCCCAAGGTTGTGCCCGGCTAGAGTCTCAACCACGGCATGGCAGTCCTTGCCAGCCTCGAAGCCTGGCCCCAGAGCGATCACAATGGGCGCCTCAGTAATCTCAGTACCAAGGTTCTCCTTGGCCATCCTGGCATCGATGACAATATCAAACTTACGCTGATGAAGAATCTTAGTTTCAGGGTCATTTAGCACAGGCACCTTACTCTCAGATAAACATCGATCAATCTCATCTGGAGTAACATGAATTGCTGTTACTCCCTCCACCGTATGCTCGCCCACATACATTGCTTCCGAGAATGCCACCATCCTCCGGACAGTCAACGGCTGCGCCAGCTCTGTACACACGACCTTAGCACCAGCCAGGTGCAATCTTCTGATGGTGCCAGAGGCAAAATCGCCTGCGCCTTTAACTAATATGAGTTTATTTTTAATCATTAGTTTATTTCTGAAACCTGACAAGACTGATTTTTGATGGCTTACCTGAGCGCCGAACCTGGATAAGCTCGGCTAAAATAGAAACGGCAATCTCTGCCGGAGTCTCAGCTTTTATATCCAAGCCAATCGGTGCATATACTCTATCAAGTTTTTCCCTAGAAACGCCTTCAGCAGCTAGCTCCTCCAACACTTGTTTTGCTTTTCTCATACTGCCAATCATCCCAAGGTACTTGTATTCGCAATCAATAAGATTTTTAACCGCTGTTTTATCGTTCTTATGCCCATGAGTCACGACCACAATAAATGTATTTTTATCGACAATTTCTTTAAGCCTATGATCATCTTCTGAATAGTTCAACAGCAGCTCAGCCCTGGGGAACCGATCCTTGGAGACAAACTCCGGCCTCTGGTCCACAACAACTACCGAGAAATCAGCCTCCAGTGCCATAAGGTATAATGCCATTGCAATATGCCCACCTCCCAGGATTAGAAGCCTATCACTTCGTTTGATTACCTCTATGAACACTGAAGCATCACCGCCGCACATCGCACCAATTCCACCTTTGTCTTGCTCGAGGAGCGAATAATCTTTTAACATGCTCTCTCCTTTCCTAATCGCCTCCTGTGCATCCTGCGTCACAAGATACTCTAGCTTGCCGCCTCCAAGAGTTCCATAACTGGTGCCATCGGGGAATACTACCATCTTTGCACCTGCTGTACGCGGAGTTGAGCCCTTGGTCTGGACTATGGTAGCCAGAGCTATTCTTGCATGTGATCGTATAAGCTCTGAAATTTTATCGTAGAATTCATGCATTTATTTCTCCTTTATATTTTCTCAGGTCATCTTGTGTATTGATCTGAAATTGGGAGCTATCATCCTCAAGCTCGACCAGTTTTGCATATTGGATATTTTTTTTCACTACATCTCGTGCACCTATATCACCAGAGATTTGCATTAGCTCAGGATAAAGTTTACGACCTATTATTATGGGGTGGCCACTGCGCCTACCATCAGAGGCATTAATCATGGGTAAACATATTTGTGCATTAGAATATTTATATACATCTATTAACTTATCCAAAAGTTCTGTTGTAACTTTCGGCTGGTCTCCAAGAATGAACATTATCGCATCTGCACGATCATATAGGGCTTTCAAACCAGTTTTGATTGATGTACTCATACCGTTTTGATACTCGATATTCTCTATGATAGTCAATCTCTTTTTATTTAAAAATTCTCCCAGACTTTTAAACACACCTTCTTTCTTATACCCTAGAACGAGTATTATTTCATCAAGTTTACTACCCAATGCTTGTTTTGCAACATGGGCTAATAATGTCTGACCTCCAATATCTGCACAAGGCTTAAGCCCAGCAAACCGCACAGATTCACCCGCGGCTAAAATCACGCCACCAATCTTTTGGCTGCTGTTGTCGGCGATAAGTTTCACTGACGGGAATGTTAGAGTCGAAGTTAACATTATTTTTTTAAGCGAATTATGGAATAATCCTTCGGTAAGCTCTCTAATATTATCTATCTTATCCAAATCATCACACTTATTTATTAAAAGAAAAATCTCGCGATTATCAGCTTTATATTTAAGGTAGCCGGAGGGATGGAACAGCAACCTGCGCAATAGAGCTGGGGTAAGCAGCTCTTTTTTTTTCGCTCCCAGGTTTATCATACCCTTTACATTATAAAAATTTTCATCAGTGATTGGTTTCCCCACCGCATCAAACCCTACCACGATACACAGTTTATTAACGCTTTCCGGCACTACAGGTTCATGTACCAAAGGGACCTTGAAAGATTTACCCCGGGCACCGTCAGCTTCTATCAATAAATTATCCAATACATTTGCTATTCGTCCTACCGAGGAAGGTTTAATCCCGAGCATGCGGTCATGCATTTTATCTGTTCCCGAAAATATTATTGGAATTCTATTCCGGGATAAAACGCTAAACACTTTTGAAATAAGTTCGGATACATTAGATACATCAGATTCTATAATTACTTCACTATGTTCTGAGCGTTCCGCCGTGCCCATCTTTGTCGTTGTGGTAACGGCAACTTTAGAACCGCTCTTAAATAATTCCTCGGCAAGGGTCAGCATTAAACTGGTCTTACCACCAGCACCTGCAAATGCTATAATATCTCCTGGCTGTACAGCAAGTCCGGATAGTAATCCACTTTTTTGGTCTGAAACAACTCTTTGATGCATCTGCTGACAGATTACCGGAAATAACTTCTATGTGATGTTTTCAAGTTTTTCCCGAAGGGCCGCTGTAAACTCTTTTTCTAACTTTTTTGCCTTAGCCTTCAATATCCTGTCCCCAAACATTGCTAGTTTTCCAACAATGCTCGCGTCACACCTGTAGGATATTTCTACCTTGCCGCCTTCGATCTCTCTTAAATCTATTTTTGTTCTCTGAACGAATCGACCAGCCTTACCAATATCCTCCCCTTCGCCTTCAAGCTCCGCATGTGTCGGAGGGTCAGCTTTTGACAGAATGGTTTTAAACTTGAACCGTACTGAAATCGGTCCGACTTTTTGCTTAATTTCACAGTCATAGGTTTTTTCATCGATCTTTTCTATCTTTTCTGCACCTGGAATACAGGCACGCAAGGTTTCTGGCTTCAACATTGTATCCCATAATTTTTGAATGGGTGCCTTTAACGTAAATTTACCCTCTAGAATCATTTTTCACTCCTTAGTTTCGGATTACCCTTGTATTATTCACCTACTTTCTCTGCTTCTTTCTCAAGAAGCTCTGCCAGAGTTTTATAGCCCTTATTGCCGGGTTCCATGGTTTGGATAAGTAAAAGCTCAATAAAGTTAAGCCCTTTTGAATTTACCCACTCTTTATGGGCCTGATTGCCCACTCCAAACACATGTCGTGCCAAATCCATGGTATCCGGCCAAATCTTTCCGCAGACTGGACATATATAACCCACAGTATCTCCTCCTTACTGTTCGTTTATCTCGTTTATTCAGTTTGTCTTGTTTGTTTTGTTTGTTTTGTTTTTCTCTCTTAGTGCATCGAGCACCTTTTCAGAAGTTATGGGAAGGTTTTTGATACTGATTCCTGTAGCATGGTATACCGCGTTGCCTAGAGCACCTGCCGTAGGATTCGTAAGCCCCTCCCCTGCTTCCTTTGCCCCAAACGGCCCTTCAGGTTCATAGGTCTCTATTTCGATAACCTCTGTTTCCGGCATCTCGGCAGCCCTCATAACCTTGTAATCAACCAAATTGGGGTTTAATATTTTTCCCTCGTCCATGGGCAGGTCTTCGGTAAAACCGTATCCTGCTGCCATGGCAATAGCTCCCTCAAGTTGACCTTTTACTCCCAAAGGATTAATCACCTGCCCACAGTCATGAGCAGTTACACAATTAATAAGTTTAATTTTGCCGGTATCAGGATCAACCTCAGCTTCAACTGCCTGCACACCAAAGCTGTATGCTGGTGATATCATACCCTTACGATGTGGAGTATAATGTCCCCTTCCAATAATAGTTTGACCATTCCTTCCTCTAATTGCCTCTTTGACTACATCAAAGTACGAGAACCCCCGCTCAGGACGGGCTATGATGTGTATCCATCGATCCTTTATGTCTAAGTCATAAACAATATTCGGCCCTAATTTTGCTGCTGCAAACTCGATGATCTGGCGCTTGGCCTCGGCTGCAGCCATCTTAACAGCATTGCCCTGCATCAATGTCTCCCGGCTTCCCCAAGCACCAAGGTCTACAGGACAAACGTCAGTATCTCCCATGTGCAGCCGGATGTCTTCGAGACGCACTCCTAGCTCCTCTGCACAAATCATAGACAATGTGGTGTTAGATCCCTGACCCATATCCTGGGATCCTATATAAAGGTCAACCTTGCCGTCTATGTTTATCCTTACTTCAGCCGCGGAAAAAGCATAAGGCGTATCAAACCAGTTAAAGATTCCTCCTGACATGAAACCATAGGCAGCTATGCCTATTCCTCTGTTTGGGGGCAACTTTCCGCGTAATTTGATCCATTCCTCGATCTTATCAAGGCACTCGCCAAGGCCACAACTCTGAATCCATGCCTGACCAGGGACTTCATAACCAGGATACATCATATTTTTCCGTCTGATCTCTATCGGATCAATTCCCAGTTCCTTCGCAATCAAGTCTATCTGTGTCTCGGCACAGAAGGTTGCCTGCGGCGCTCCAAAACCACGCATCGCTGAAGAAGGTGGCGCATTCGTATAAACTCGGTATCCGTCGTATCGGTAACTCGGCCATACATAGGGGAATGCCTGGAAAAATCCGGTAAGATAGAGGGCTGTTGCTCCCATGGCAGTATAAGCGCCACCGTCGGTAAACACCCGGGCCTCTTTTGCTAGAAACTTGCCATCTTTTTTAACACCGGTCCTAAGATAATAAAACATTGGAGTACGGCGTTTTGTTGCCATGAACTCTTCCTCACGCGTGAGCACAATTTTTACTGGCTTACAAAGTTTCATAGACAGAAGCGCACTGCAGAACTGGGCGGAATCAAGTTCGAATTTGCTTCCAAAACCTCCACCCGTATAACGTGAGATAACTCTCACATCATTCTCCCTCAGTCCAAGAATATCGGCCAGCAAAACCTTTATGTAATAATGGGATTGGGTCGATGTCCATACAGTCAACTTTCCTTCAGGTGAGTAATCTGCCACTGCACAATGAGTCTCCATACATACGTGAGCCTGGGAGGAAACCCTGAACCAGTCCTCTCGAATATAGTCTGCCTTCTTAAATGCTTCATCTACATCACCCCACTCAATATGACGAGTTACATTTATGTTTCGTTCGGCATGTTCATGGAGTTGCGGCGCATCTTCTTTTATAGCTTCAAGAGGTTCAAACACGCCTGGCAAAGGTTCATATTCAACCTCAATAGAATCCAGCGCCTCCTCGGCAGCATCCTCGTCATTTGCAGCCACTGCTGCTACTGGCTCTCCGATATAACGAACTATTTCTCGTGCGAGGATTTCCTCATCGCAGAGTTCTTTAAAGCGCCGCCATATACCCTGTTTTTTTCCCAGAGTATCCTTTCCGGTAACAACAGCTTTCACCCCTGGTAGCTTTTCTGCTTTACTCGTATCAATATCAAGGATCTTTGCGTGTGGATATGGGCTTCTCAAAATCTTACCATACAGCATATGAGGCATAGAGACATCAAAAGTATATATTGCTCTGCCCGTAACCTTTGCAATTCCATCTATGTTGTGAACCGGTGTGTTTATGACATTGAACTTCTTCATTATTTCTCCTCCGTGTACTTGCCTTCAGCAACTGAGGTTATTGCTCTGATAATACTGTTATAACCTGTGCAGCGACAGATGTTGCCATGGATGCTTTCCTTTATTTCCTCTTTTGTTGGATTCGGATTACCGTTCAGCAATGCTGTAGCTGACATTAGCATCCCGGATGTACAGAAGCCACACTGGTAAGCACCGTGATCAAGAAATGACCTCTGAAGCGGATTGAGCTTTGTTCCATCAGCCAACCCCTCAACTGTAGTAATCTCAGCGCCGTCAGCCTGCATTGCCAAGACCGAACACGATTTAACCACAGCTCCATCTAATAGTACTGTACATGCACAGCAGGCACCAGTATTACAGCCTCTTTTCGTACCTGTAAGAGCCAGCTCATCTCTCAGCACCTCAACCAATAGTCTTTTAGGCTTTATGTAAACCTCGTACTCTTCGCCATTTACTGTCATATGCAATAATTGCTTTTCCATTACCTCTAACCTCCTTCTCAGGTTGATGCTTTGGCTTGTTCCCACGCCTTTTTTACCATCTTTTTCGTGATTGTCTTTACCAAATCTCTTCTATATGCCTCAGTGGCATGGATATCATCGACCGGATCAGCTTCCTCTGAAACCTTTTCACCGACTTTATCGAGCAAACCATCATCAAGCTTCTGTCCTATAACCATCTGCTCTGCCTCTTTTGCCCTTAAAGGAGTGGAGGCAGCACCTCCAAGGACGATCCGTACATCTTTGCATTTAACGCAATCGTCATCCAAAGTGATGGAAGTAGCTACTGATACTATTCCCATATCGTTCTTGATAATATTAAATTTCTCGTATACCGTCGCATTTCTTGGAGGAGTAACAGGTACTTGGATTTCAAGCAGGAGCTCATCTTCCTTGAGCGCTGTTTCAAAAAAATCAATGGTGAAATTTTCAATTGGCATACTTCGCTCTCCTTCTTTATTGGCCATTTTTACAGTGGCGTCCAAGGCGGTTAGTACTATTGCCGGGTCACCTGCAGGGTCTCCATGGGAAAGGTTTCCTCCGATAGTACCCCAATTACGTGTCTGAATCGAAGCCAGGTTCTCTTCCATATCCACCAATACAGGGAAATGTTCTTTTATCACCGATGATTTCTCTATTTTTCTGTGGGAGGTGGTAGCACCGATCTTTAGCCCCTCTCTTGGATCGAAGTTGATGTAATTGAGTTCTTCAATCCGCTTAATGTCTATCAGATACTCCGGGGCAACTAATCCCTGGCGCATCAGGATGAGCAGCGATTGACCTCCGCAAATGATCTTGGAGTTATCCTTGTGCTCATCAAGTAAATCGAGCGCCTCTTTTGCCGTATTGGCTCTTAAATAAATGAAATCTCGTATCATTTATCTCCCCCTTTCTTTTCTCCTTCTGCAAATTCATTTAGTACCAGCCATGTCAGACTCGGTTTTTGAACTGGCGGCATCTCAAAGTCCTTAAATTTATTAATGGCAGGTTTCGCTAATTCTCTTTTAGTCTTGCTTTCAGAACCCAAATATCCCCTATATTTGCTGCAATAACATAGATAGTAGTGTCTTCCTTTATACAGGGGACATTCTCGACAAGCTTTTTTTGAAAAGGGACATAACATCTTTTCTTTTGCCATTTATCTGCCTCGCATAACTGATAGGAATTCTTTTAAAATACCTGCCAAGAAAATAGGGTTATTAAAATCTGAAAAAAAGTCAAGCCTTGATTTTTTATAAGAGGTTTAATAAATTAGAATATCTTAATTTACTGCCCTATTAGGCTAATTAGACAGATCAAAATAATGAGACAGAAAAAATCATTGAAACAAAAATGTTTCGCTTTATTCCTGCTTGGATTTTTTTCTTTCTTTTATTCCATTTCAATTGCACAAGAAGAAAAACAGAAAGAAAAGGAAAAGCAAAAAACAATTACAGAAGAAATCATTGTCGAGGCTCAACTCCCTAAAGAAACTCCCTTTTCAACAACATCATTGATAAAACGAGAAAAAATTGACTCCTTTTCTCCAAAAGATCTCTCAGAAGTCCTTTCTTACACATCCGGGACATTTGTCTCTTGCGGCTCTAAAAATGAATTCAGTATTAAAATCAGAGGACTTGGAAGCCAACGAATTGCCTTGCTGTATGACGGAATACCAATTTATGAACCTTATTTCAACTCATTTGACCTCAAAACAATAGCTGCTGAAGGAGTAGAGAGTATTAAAATCGTTAAAGGAGCCTCTTCTGTTCTATACGGACCTAACACTCTTGGAGGAATTGTCAATATCATAACAAGAAGACAGAATCCTCCCTCTTTTTCCTTAAAATCTCAACTCGAAGGCAAAAATACATACAGCATTTCATCATCAGGAGCTTTTTCCTGGAAATCCATCTTTTTCTCAGGTTCTGTCTTTTATGATAAATCAGATGGATTTAGGTGTAACAAAAATGGAGAAAATATTCTTAGAGATAACAGTGACTATGACAGAAAAAATATCATGGGGAAAGTGTATTTTTATCCCAGTCAGAAAAGCGAAATTCTTGCAGAAGTTGCCTATTATACTTCAGAATATGGAATCCCTGCTGCTACAGAATACTACAAATCCCGATATTGGCGATTTAAAAATTGGAACAGGCTTCAGTTCAATATTGGTGGGACATTTTCCTTGCTAAAGAATGGCAGCCTCAAATTTAGAAGCTACTATGTCAGGCATGACAATGTCCTTGATGCTTACTCAAGTGCAGAGATGAGCACGCAGAGATGGGAGTCAACATACAAGAACTATTCTTACGGAGCGTTCCTTTTAGGTTCTGTTCCTTATTTATCCCACAACGAATTGAAATTCAGTTTAAATATGAGAAACGATAATGTTCAAACTCAGGATGATGTGGGAAAAGAATGGGAAGATTTTGAACACAAGACCGTTTCTATCGGAATCGAGAATCATTTCAGCCTGAATCAAAAATGGAAGTTAGTTGCAGGGGCCAGTCTTGATTATTTGAAAAAAAATTTTAGGGCAGACAAAACTACTATCAATCCTATCCTGGGCATAAAATTCAATCCACAGAACTATATAGATTTTCATGTCACTTTTTCCCAAAAATCACGTTTTCCTTCTATGAAGTCATTATACAGCACAAGTTTGGGTAACCCAGATCTAAAGGATGAAAGAGGGACAAACTACGAATTTGGCTTTACATACGAAAGAAGTATTTTTTTTAGTGGGGCTATCTTCTACAACAGAATATCAGACCTTATTAAGGGTGTTCGCAATCCTGATGGATCGCATACGAACTATAACATTGGAAAGGCACAAATTTTTGGTTTTGAACTTGAATTCCAGAAAACACTCGCCTGGCTTAATTTATCTTTAAACTATACATATCTGGATGGAAAAGACAAAGATGAAAATCGTCCTCTTGAGGAACTCCCTAAAAACCAGCTGAATTTTTCTTTACAAATTACAGCAAAGCACAAAATCAGATTCATGTTATTTGGATTCGCAGTATCACATTCTGAAATTAAACTCAGCGACAACATTATAAAGATACCAGGCTATTTTATAACAAATGCAATCCTGTCAAAAGATTTTTCAAATCTCAGCATTTTCTTCAAGGCAGAAAACCTTTTCAATAATTACTATTATTCAAACATGGGTTTTCCCATGAAAGCTAGAACAATCAGTGCGGGATTAAAACTGAACATTGGAAGAAATTTATGAAAAAAGTATGCTTTAAAAAACAGAGATTCGTGGATCAACTTCGTAAGCCTTCTTTATCATCTCGGTCCAGCCTTTCGAGGGATGTATCGGCTCTCATATTCTGATAGAGACTCATCTAAGTAGTGAAAGAGCAGCCGGTAGAGGACTGACATCAAAATAAAATACCATTTATTTTGATAATCTGAGCTCTTATCAAAGATAATTTATATAACTTTATCCCTTATCAAAATATACGTGACATTTCTTTGATAATAATGTAAAGTATCAACAAATGGATATAGAAAAATTCAAGAATAGTCCATCTGGACGACTTATTAAGACTGCGACAGATTATTGGGCCTTTATCCCCAATCCCTTACCTCCAGCAGATCTAGATAAATTTTCAGCAGAGTTTGTTGGAATTATGTCTGAGGCAGATCGAGGTATTGGTGTCCTCAAGTCTCTAAGTAGGCTTATTCCAAATCCTAATTTACTAGTGGCTCCTTATGTTAGAAAGGAAGCTGTTCAAAGTTCAAGAATTGAAGGTACTCAAGCTTCTCTTTCCGATATTTTTTATTACGAAGCCTCAAAGGAAAAGCCGAAACATGCAGATGTTCTGGAAGTTTTGAACTATGTAAGAGCTATGAATTATGGACTTTCCAGACTTAAAGATTTGCCACTCAGCTTGACATTAGTCAGGGAAATTCATCTAAAACTCATGGAAGGTGCTAGAGGAGAAAAAATGAAACCAGGTGAATTTCGTACTACGCAGAACTGGATCGGACCTCCTGGATGTTCTCTTGCTGATGCAGCATATGTGCCGCCACCTATTCCAGAAATGAACGAAGCACTTGGTAATTGGGAAAAGTTTCTTCATAGTGATAATTCAATTACCCCGCTTATCAAATGCGCTTTAATTCACTATCAATTTGAAGCAATTCATCCATTTCTTGATGGCAATGGGAGAGTCGGACGGCTTTTGACTACTTTTTATCTCTGTGAAAAAGGCTATCTTGAATACCCGATTCTTTACTTGAGTGATTTCTTCGAAAGATACAGAAATGAATATTACGACCTTCTGCTTGGAGTTAGTCAGAATGGTAATTGGGATGCATGGTTAAAATATTTCATTCGCGGAGTTGCAGAACAATCAAAAGTTGCTGAAGAGACCGGATATAAAATTTTAGACTTGCAAAAGAAATATCGTCAACAACTTCAGAAAGAATCATTTTCCATGCCAGTTTTCCAGTTATTGGACATGTTATTTTTGAATCCATTTGTCAGTTTGCCAGGAGTAGGTGATTACTTGAAAATAACCTGGCCTACTGCCAAAGCATCAGTAGAGCGTCTTGTGAAACTGGGAATTCTCAAAGAGGTGTCTGGCCGCAAACGCAGTCGAATCTATTGTGCTGAAGAACTTCTTAATATTCTCGCTGAAGGATAACCGGCTAGAGAAATAGGGGACGGTTCTATTTTATTGAAGAACGTCTTCCAGTTAAATTAACAAAAAAAACAGAACCGTCCCCTGTTTTGCTTTAAGGAGGCATCATGGATTTCAAGGAATTAAAAAAAGGATAGTAAGTTAGTCTTCACAATCTAAGACTTTTCATTCCATAAAACAAATATCTTGTGTTTGCAGTGATTAAGAGGTTTTAAGGAGGAAAATTGAAAAAATTCGTGTTTATACAAATTTTCACTCTTCTGATTATCCCCTTATTATCCTACTCTCAGGCTGACCCTGATATCCCCAAGGTTAAAAAAGAGATTCAGACAATTCTCGACCGCCAAAAAACAGCATGGAACAAGGGAAATATTATGAGATTCATGGAAGATTACTGGAAGTCGGAAAACTTCACTTTTCAATCCGGGAACAACAGACTTCAGGGATGGAATGCACTGCTTTTCAGGTACGAAAAAAGCTATTCCGGGGAAAAAATGGGGAAACTGGATTTTACCGATATTGAGATTAAAGTTCTGTCAAACAATATTGTCTATGTTCTGGGCCGATGGAAACTTTCATTTAAAGATTCTTCAAATGAGGGGCTATTCACGATAATTTTCCAGCGCAAGCCTGAAGGTTGGAGGATAATTCATGACCATACTTCTTAAAGCTCGATGGGCTTACTTATTATATTTCTCTACCCACATCGCATGCTCTGCTTGAGCTTTATTGTGAATAAACTTACAGTATTATTCAAGTACTCATAATTATTTTATCAGTTCCAGTACCTTCTCAATCGCTTTATCCAACTGGGGATCCTGGTTTTGAAGGTCATGGTTTACTCCTTATTGAAAGATTTATAACCTGGATTGTAGCAATAACAAAGAAAAATTTGTAGTCAAATTATGAGGCCAGATCTCTTCATAAAAAAAATCAAAGGAATTCAACATTTCATTCATCTAAATCAATAAGGAGGTTTAAATGAAAAAAGTTCTCATTCCAGTAACAATGCTATTTATTCTGACATCCTTATCTTTCTCTTGGGAAAAAGGAAGCGTGGGGTTGAACATGCGGGTCGATCCTTCCCCTCGAATCGGCATGACATTCCACATATCGGAGAAATTTGCTATCAGGCCCTACATCGGATTTTCCATAGGGAGTGAAGAATCTGAAAGTGAATTCCAGCCGCAAATCGATCTGCCGGTTATAAAAGGAAAGAGAGAGGAGGACTCTACAAGTGTCAATTTTGGGCTCGGATTCCTGTTTAATTTTCTCTCTGCTCAAGACTTTTCCTTATACACAGGACTTAACTTTGGATATTCAAGGGTGAATAGAGAAATTTCTTTTTCCTGGAGAGACGGCAATCTAGAGGAAACAGGGGAAACCTTACAGGCAAATGCCCTATTGGGTTTGCACTGTCAAGTAATGAAAAATCTGGGCATATTCGGTGAAATTGGCTTCGGCTACACCTATGGTAAATTCGACAGTGAAAATGGCATAGAAACAGATGTCAATACAAGGAGATGGGGACTTGCCAATTCGGGTGTCGGTATCGTGTTTTATTTCTGAGCCAACAAGCATGTGACTTGCGTATGAATGTCAGATCCCAACTCCCCAATTACTGCTCATAGAATACGGCCCATACTGTCCTGCACGACTCTCTCTCCATCTAAAAGCTCAATTTCGTAAGTCCCCTTCAGGGCAGGCTTTACTACAGTTAACTTGTACTCCACTTTTTCCTCCCCTTTTTTCTATTTCGCCTTTTTGTAATTGACCTCAATTTTCTTTGTGTGATATAAGATATACGATGTCAACAATAAGGCAGGAGGAAAAAATGGTTAAAAATATTTCAAAATCTCATCTTGGAATTGTTGTTATTCTCGGAGCAGTATGGGGATTGTCCGAAGCTGCCCTAGGAATGGGACTTCGCAGCTGCGCTTCTTTTGTTTCGGGGTCATTAATGACAGGCGTTGCTCTATTTTTCATAGCTACTAGTTGGGTTGTATCCAGGCGTATCCTCGGTGTAGCTTTACTCATTGTCATAGCATGTCTATTCAAAATGTTTGATGCTTTCCTTCTTTCTCTTCCTGTAATGCACGGAGCTGTGGCAAATCCTATCTTTGCATTTATCATGGAAGGCGCGGCCTTTCTGGTTTTAATAACAATAATCAACGCAAAGTTAAAGCAAAGGAAAGCTGGCCAAGCTATTTTGGGGGGATTGACTGCTCTCTTAGCCGTAAACCTCTTTCCTCTTGTAAAATATGCAACGGGCATTCCTGCCTGTGTCTTTCCAGGAACAGGCTATCCTCTCTCTCTTTATTATGCTCCCCTAGCTGTTTCTCTCTCCCTTGTCACTGTTCCGCTCGGCTTTCTGGTGGGAGCTCAAATTAAAGCCTTTGAAACAAAATTTGAGGGAGCAACTCTTGGGAGAAAACTAAGATATTTTGCCTCTCCTGTGACACTAATTTTATGCCTTGCAATCATCCTCCTCATCAGACTGATTTGAATAAACAGGCTCTTCTCCCTTTTGTGCGGATATTAGGGAATCATAGATATTGTCGGTATGATAAAGCTTGCCTGAAAAGTATATCGTAAATAGTATTTCGTATATAGTGATATCAATTATTGGAGAAAAAAATTATGAAATTTTTATAGAGGAAGATTTGGAAAAGAGAATAGAAATTATCAGCAGTACTTACGATATAAATAACTAAAATATAATGACGATATACTACATACGATATACGATATACAGTTTCTATGTCCACACACAATTCGCATAGAGGCCTTAAATGCTTATAGATAAAAAAAGCTTAGGCATACTTCAAGATGCACTTCAACGACTGGAAGAAGGCTTTCAAGGGTTACCCGAATTCAAACCTTCTGTAGATACGGATAATTTACGCAAAGTGCTTTTGGAAGTTACAGAGAGAATGCAGGACAATTATCCTTACCCCCATCCCCTGTACATCGGACAAATGATGAAACCTCCCCATCCCATTGCCCAGCTTGCATATACATTAGCAATGTGGATTAACCCTAATAACCATGCTCTTGACGGCGGGCGTGCAAGTTCAGTCATGGAAAAAGAAGCAGTTGCTGAGCTGGCTAAAATGTTTGGCTGGAAAGCTCACCTTGGACACCTTTGTAGTGGCGGCACAATAGCGAACCTGGAAGCCCTCTGGATAGCAGGAAATCTTAAGCCGGGCAAGAAAGTGATAGCTTCCCAGCAGGCGCATTACACTCACGAGCGTATCTGTGGCGTACTCAGGCTTCCTTTTGACTTTGTTCCCTGTGACAGCCGCGCACGTATGGATTTGGATGCTCTTGAGGCTATGCTTACAGACGGCAGCATCGGAACTGTTGTGGTAACAATAGGAACAACAGCAACAGGCTCAGTAGATCCTTTGCCAGAGATCCTCAAACTTCAATCCAAGTATGATTTTCGTATTCATGCTGATGCAGCTTACGGCGGTTTTTTTATCCTGGTGGATAACCTTGACTCAGAAACACTTTCTGCCTTTCAATGTCTGAGTGAGGTCGATTCCATTGTTATTGATCCGCATAAACACGGGCTTCAACCCTATGGCTGCGGATGTATCCTCTTCAAAGACCCGGCTGTTGGAAGATTTTACAAACACGACTCTCCTTATACCTACTTCACCTCAAATGAACTACACCTCGGGGAAATCAGCTTAGAATGCTCAAGGCCGGGCGCAGCGGCGGTTGCACTCTGGGCAACACAGCGCCTGCTTCCCTTTGTTCCAGGGGGAAAATTTGCCAATGATTTGAGCAAGTCACGAAAGGCTGCAATCAGGCTTTTTGAATTGCTCCAAAATGACCCCCGTTTTGTCCCCACTATGACTCCAGAGCTTGACATTGTTGTTTGGACTCCAATAGCCAAGAGTGCCAGTAAGGCTTCATTCCTGTCCAAGGCGATCTTTGATGCGGCTGCTTCAGAGAATCTTCACATGGCCTTGGCCAATCTTCCGCGTTCTCTGTTTGCGGATCACTGGAAAAGAATCCAGTGGAACCAGGATGTTGTGACATGCCTGAGGAGCTGTCTGATGAAACCAGAACACCTGGATTGGATCGATCATATCTGGAAGGCTCTTGACCTTGCAACCAACAAGGTACTTAATAAATAATTCTCATAGTGCCATGAAAATCCAAATGACAAACCTGATTCCGCAAAACGTCAAGCGTAAAACTTTTTCATATTTCTGGATTCCCGCTCCCCGCTTCCGCGGGGACAAGTTTACACCTGCGAAAGCAGGTGCGGGAATGACAAAAAGGGGCGTGGATGACAGCTTAACTATATGTCTCTTATATTATTTTGCAACTAAATGGGAGATGATCCAAAAATATTAAATAATCGTTTTGCGTTTTTGCGTTTGTCGTTTTACGTGTAATAGTATTAAAATTTGTCATTTGGGATTTGGATTTCATTTGTCATTTGAAATTTTTAATAAGAAGCTAGTCTTTCCCCAGCTATTAGGGCAGCACCAAGAGAAGCTACAATCTGTGGCTCTTTAGGAACTAAAAGGCTGAGGCCAAGTTTCTCTTCTATACTTTTAACCAGCCCGATATCCTTGGCACCCCCACCAATCAAGGCGTAATCTTTCTTAAGCCCTACCCTCTCCACCATGGCCTGAATTTTAGCTGCAAGAGCCCTGTGTACTCCAGCGAGGATATCTTCTTTTGCTGCTCCCTCAGCCACTCGGGATACAGCCTCAGTCTCAGCAAACACAGCACAACCTGTGTTAAAGTCAATTCTCTTCTGAGATTTGAGTGACAGCTCACCAATTTCCTCAAGGCCTACATGCAACACGCGGGCAATAACCTGTAAAAACTTTCCACTGCCTGCAGCACACTTCTCACTCAGCAAGAAGCCTGTAACTCTTCCCTCCTCATCCACCCTGGATACTCTGCTGAACTGTCCACCAATATCAATAACAGTTCTGGCCGATGGGAATAAATGGAATGCTCCCCTCCCCTGGCAGGATATATCGCTAATTGTCTCATTACGAGAAGAGAAACTGGATGCTCCATAACCCGTAGCTACTGTGTACTTAATATCTCGGAGAGATAGGCCGGCTTTTGTCAGAGCTTCACTCAACACTTTGCCAGCAGTATCCCTATAATTTCCCCCTGAAGGAAGAATATGATATGAGGCTACCTTGGTTCCAGCTAGTATTAATGCCTTAGAAAAGGCAGAGCCTATATCAATTCCAGCAACATTATTCATTACAACAGCTCTCTAAATTTCACAGTAAATCTTGCTCTGGATTTATGTAAAGAATGTCGCTTCTTCTAAACGACGTTCGCTTTTAGCCAGAGCCACGCCATTTCTAGCTGCTTGCTGGGCCACATCCTTACCCAGTAGAGCAGCACCTATTGCCCCAGTGAGCAATGGCTCGGGCGGCAACAGAACCGGAAAGCCAAGCTTAGCCTCCAGAGCCTTAACCAATCCTATGTTCTTAGCACCTCCCCCGGTTACAACGACATCCCTCTCTATCTTTAGCCGGCTCACCATGCCATAAATTCTAGTACTGATCGCTTTATGGAGACCAGCAAGCAAATCTTCGACAGGAACACCTTCAGCCAGTTTCCCTACTACCTCCTGCTCAGCAAATACGGTGCAGGTGTTGCTAATCGGCACATCATTTTTAGCCGCAAGTGACAGCCTCCCGATATCATCCAACTTCACACCAAGCGTTTCAGCTATCCCCTCTAGAAATCTTCCACTACCGGCAGCACACTTATCATTCATAACAAAGTTTTTCACCCTTCCATCGCTCAACTTAATCCCTTTAGAATCCTGACCGCCAATATCGATGACTGTCCTAGCCGTTGGCAGCAGGCTGCTTATCCCCCGTGCATGGCACGATATCTCGGTTATTTGCTTATCGGCAAAAGGGACATTAATCCTCCCATAGCCAGTAGCCACAACATAATTTATCTTTTCAAAAGGTAGATTTGCCTTGGCCAGAACTTGCTCCATCACTTTATTAGCAAGCCTCCTGTGCTCTGGACCAGTAGGGCCCATGACCGATGCAATAATTTCCTCGGCCATTATCACCACCTTGGTCATGGTGGAACCAATATCAACTCCAGCAAAATATTCTGTCATTATCCCTCACTTCTTATGTTTAATGATATTTGTCACTTAAACATTAAACATTCAACATTCAACTTCTTCTTTGGGATTTGGAATTTTATTTTCATCCGAAACGCGATATACTATATTCTATCTCTTACTCTTGACTGCCTCCAAAGTGTCAATAAATGCATCAATTCTGGTCCTAGTATCAGCTTCATTGTAGGAACTAATGTCTATAATATCACTCTCCAGGATCAGTGATGGGAGCTCCCTGTATACTCGTTCCTCCTTCCCGTTTTTGCCTAATATTAGGGTTGGAATAGGCTTGTATATCTTTGCTATCTGATTCAACTGCCATATTAAACCTACATGAAAGCTACGACAAGAAAAGGCTTCATGCATTACAATACCATCTATTTTGTACTCCTCAATATACTTGATTATCCTCTCAACATCAGGCTCTGACCCTGGACGCTTTCTGGCTCTATCATACCAGTGGGTCCAGTATCTTATCCACCTCCAGGCAATATGTTCCAATGGATCACTAGTCTGAGGCAAATCAAGCCGGTCAATCTTTTCCACCATACGATAAGTAGTCTCTACTGGAAATACTGCTCCTTTACTATTAAAGTAGTTAAAATCAGTTAGAGCAAACCATGAAGGCAAACCGCCGGCCCAAATAAGCCTGTACTTCTCATCGGGAATTACTCCTTCCTTGTTGGCTATCTTTTGCTGCAGCTCATCGTACAAATCCTTATAGAAATCATAAGCTTCCTGAGTTCCTATCATAAATACCATTGGCACCATAGTATTCATAGCATCCCCAGTTCCCATAGGGGTAGGTACTGCCTTACGCAGCTCATAAGCATCTATAATCATATCCCAGGTTCTGTCAGAAAGGTCGATCAATTCACTTAACCTGTCCCAGTCCATCTTTTTTTTGAAATGGTTTTCCAGAAACTTAACAAGGCCTCTAAGTTCATCAACTATATACTTCACATAAAAACCTTCAACCTCATGGTGATCAATGTCATCTTCATAAAGTGGAAATGGAAGCCCCACATTATAAATGGGAACATCTGGCATGTATTGCTGAAGTGCCTGATACCACTTGCTCCGAGGGTCACAAATTATCTGACCGGTAGAAAGCATTACAGAAGGCCTGGCTTGTCCTCCCCAAGGAGGCTCTGGAGGCATATGACCCAGCTCTTCACGCCATTGGTCGAAGCCCAAGCCACACAAGGCATAGGTACATAAGGAGCGCGAAAAGTTTTGCGATTCCGCCCTCTCCAAGAACCTCTGAGCATCACGCTTGGCACCACATATACCAGCATAGTTCTCAGTCCAGACCGGGACGATCTCCATGGCACGAATAATCTCATCATAGCAACAGCATATAAAGGAATAAGCGATTGGCTTACCTTCTTCCATCGCCCTTACCGTGCCACCAATGCTTGCTTTGACCATAGGGCCAATCTTGCCTGCCGCCTCAGTGGCATGTCTCCTTCTTTCTCTCTTTTGTTCTGGTTTTTTTTCTTCAGTCATTTGCTTCTCCTTTGCCAGTCTAAAATGACTGCCCAATTATTTCCAGAAATGCCTGTATCCTGGTTCTCATTCGGGCTATTGTTGCCATTGAGTACTCGTCTTCAAGGTAAAGCACTGGTGTATTGAGTGATTCTATATAGCCCTTTAATGCCGGTACTTCAAAACCAAGTGGATCACAGTACTTATAGACATAGAGAATAACACCATCAACTTTAAAATTCTTAATGGCACGACCAATGTCACCAAATCTGGCCTCTAAATCATCCTGATATGTCGTTCCTGTCCATTCCCTGTAAGTTCGGGGGCAGTTCAAACCATCCAGATACCGCTCAGCTATGCTATCCAAAGGAAATTCCGTGCCCTCTACATCAGGCCAGTGCTCTCTGACACCTGGACATAAATAATCAGTCACTACGCTGGCCTCACAATCCTCGATCATCTTGATAAAAGCAGCATCATCAACTTGACAGCCAACTACCATTATTCTTGCTGACGGTTTGGCCGCAGCAGCAGTCCTTTGTTTTACTTCATCAATAGTGCTGCTTAACAGCTCAATAGATTCCTGGACCGGAAGTCCCATTGCAGCGACCAATACCTTGGTTACTTCGGTCCCAGAGATTAAAGCCGGCTCTGATTTCCTGAATTCATATAGCTCTCTTATCCTGGCTCTATTCTTATTGTGAAGAGTAATCGCTTGGACTAAAGACTCATCTGATATTTCATTTCCAGCAAATTTTCCTAGGCTCTTCCTAAATACAGACAGCTCGTTTTTAAAAAACTCCATTGATGCCCCTCTAACAGTATGAGGGACATTAACAAAATGAGAATAAGGCAAGTCAAGGCTGTATCTCCAGATACTGTAGCTCCGGGTTATACTATCACAAGCATGGGGTATGATCAGTCCATCCAGAAATTCATATTTTCCCTTAAGCGCCATGTCAAAACAGCTGCGTGCCAGAGGGCAAACAATAGTCTCCATCTGTATATCAGCCTTGGTAATTGGTTCCTTGACATCCCCTTTTATCCGGAACGGAATAAAGCCTGCGGCAGTTATGATTTCAAGAGGAGTAAAAGCACATAAATACCCGATTATCTTCTTGCCCTGGCTTTTTAATTCTCTGGCTCTTAAGCCATAATCCTGATAATATTTATTCATAAGAGCAGATGCTTCAGGCATTTTTTTGGTCCTCCTTTTCAATTGAACTGATTCCGATATAGTATAAAGCTGAGAGTAATTAGTGTCAATGTGCATTACAACCAGTCTATTCGGATTTCGATATTCGGATAGGAGCCAAATAAATGTTATTCTCCAAGTATTGGATGTTGAATCATTTATTCTCTTAGGATAAAATCATCTTTTAAAAAGAAAGGCTCTTCTATGAATTCCTCATTCTTTAAAAAATATATTTTGCCTGGGATAATCTTCCAAAGTGTTCTTATTGCTGGAGGTTATGGAACAGGACGGGAATTGGTGGAATACTTTATGAAATATGGCCCATTAGGAGGAATCCTGGGAATGTTCACGGTCACGCTGGTCACATGGAGCATTGTATTGGCTGTCACTTTTGAGTTCTCACGAAAATTTCGTGCATACGATTATCGAACATTTTTCATGAAGTTGATTGGACCTTTCTGGCCCATCTTTGAAATCCTCTATTTAATCACAATGCTTATAGTTCTGGCCGTCATAGGTTCTGCAGCTGGTATTATACTTCGAGATAGTTTTGGCATTCCCTATATTGTTGGAGTCATAATTATACTTGCCTCCATTGGATTCTTGACTTTCAAAGGAACTAGCTTGATTGAGAAGATCCTTTCTGGTTGGTCATTCTTCATTTATGTCGTCTACACACTTTTTCTCATAGTCGCTCTCCTTAAATTCGGACCCCAAATTCAAAAAAATCTTTTAAGCGGTGTCATCGTCTCTGAATGGATTGAGGGAGGATTCAAATATGCCCTTTACAACATGAGTGTTATAACAGCTGTGTTTTTTTGTTTAACCCACATAGAAACAAGAAGAGAAGCAATTTCTGCCGGTTTTCTAGGAGCACTGATCGGAATTCTGCCTGCTTTCTTATTTTATGTTTCAGTTCTTGGTCAATATCCAGATGTTATCTCTGAAGAAGTGCCTGCTATCTTCATGCTTCAAAAAGCCGGCGTTCCCTCCATGATGATCCTCTTCCAGATAGCTCTTTTCGGTACTTTAATCGAAACTGGAACAGGCTTTATTCACGCTGTCAACGAGCGAATCCAATCTGTTCTTCGTGCAAGGGGAAAAGAATTTCCCAGTTGGCAAAGACCTATCGTAGCTTTAGCTTTTCTCCTTGTGAGCTTAGGAATTTCAACTTTTGGATTGATTAATCTTGTAGCAAAAGGATACGGGAATCTCAGCATAGGGTTTTTCTTTGTCTTTTTCCTCCCCCTCATGACCATTGGAGTGTATAAAGCATTCAGGCGGTCTTAGATCAAAAAAGCCAAATTCCAAGCACCAAATCCCAAATAAATTCCAAGCACCAATGACCAAAACCTATTTTGGTTTAAGGTTTAAGGTTAAATGTTTAAGGCAAGAGTAGAAATTGGTTTAAGGTTGAATGTTTAATGTTTATGGAACTGTATGAAAAATATGAATACCTTAAGCCTTAAACTAATTTGTTTGGGATTTTGGTAATTGGAATTTGTTTGTGATTTGGAACTTCAGTAAAGAAGCTATTGACAGGTTGAGAATCAGATGATATGAATTACCTCTTAACAACGACCATCTAAACACAAAATAACAATGACCAAAACATATATTGGTTGAAGGTTTAAAGTTGAAGGTTTAAGGCAAGATAGAAATTTGTTTAAGGCTTTATGTTAAATTTAAAAACCTTAAACATTAAACATTCAACCTTAAACCAGTCCGTTTGGAATTTGGGATTTGGAATTTGGGATTTTCTCTTAAGTGAGGGATGTTATGGATCAAAATAAATATGAAAATATTATCTTTGAGATCAAAGAAGACAAGGCCTTTTTAACCATAAACCGTCCCCCAGTGAACATTCTGAATATCTCGACCATGGAAGAAATAAACGAGGCCTTGTGCTCTTTAGCCGGCAACAGAGAAGTAAAAGTTCTTGTCATATCCGGTAGCGGAGAAAAGGCCTTTTCAGCAGGAGTGGATGTGGCTGACCATACAGAAGAGAAAGTAGAAAAAATGCTTCAAGTCTTCCATGATATCTTCCGCAACCTTTTGAAACTAGATCAAGTAACAGTAGCTGCCTTGAAAGGCTTGACCTTAGGCGGAGGATGTGAAGTCGCAATCTTCTGCGATTTGATTTTTGCAGCAGACAATTTAAAAATTGGACAACCTGAAATAAAACTCTCTGTACTCCCTCCTATTGCGCTCTTGATCATGCCGCGCCTTGTGGGGCTTAAAAAGACTTCAGAGCTCCTTCTAACCGGTAAAATAATTGAAGCCGCAGAAGCTGAACGAATTGGATTGATCAACAAGGTTGTTCCGCTCGCCTCTTTTGACACAGAACTTGAGAGTTTTATCCAGCCTTTTTCTGAGTTGAGCCTAATAGGGTTAAAATATTCAAAAATAGGAATAAATCTGGGCTTAGAGACAACTTTTCTCGATGGTTTAGAGAGAATCGAAAAAATTTATCTTGAGGAATTGATGGCCTCTGAAGATGCCCATGAAGGATTGAAAGCCTTTCTGGAAAAAAGAAAGCCTTTCTGGAAAAACAGATAAAGGAGGAAAACATGAAAGCAGCAGTATTTTACGGACCTAATCAACCTCTGAAGATTGAAGAGGTAAAAATTCCAAAAATAGAACAAAATGAAATTCTGGTAAAAATCGCTGCCTGTGGGGTGTGCAATACTGACTTGCACTATATAGACCATGGGGTTCAGACTTTTAAAAAGCCTCCAATGATCTTGGGGCATGAACCTTCCGGCATAGTTGAAGAAACCGGTGCGGAAGTAAAAAACTTTAAAGTCGGCGACCGCGTCCTTATCCCTCCGGTTTTTTCCTGCGGTTACTGTGATAACTGCCGCCTGGGCAGAGAGAATATCTGCTTCAACATGCTCATGCTTGGTAATCATATTGACGGCGCATTTGCTGAATACACAAAAGTCCCCGCCAAAGACTGCCAGCACCTCCCGGAAGATCTGCCGCTGGAGGAATCGAGCATCATTGCCGATGCCATTTCAACCCCTTATCACGCTGTTAAAAACAGAGCTCAGGTAAGGCCTGGCGATTCTGTCGTTGTGTTCGGCTGCGGGGGAGTAGGAATAAACGTGGTCCAAATGGCATCAGCTGCCGGGGGCTCTGTCATTGCCGTAGATATTGTGGATAAGAAGTTAGATATTGCAAAGAAGCTGGGTGCACTGCATACCATCAATGCTTCAGATAAGGAAGGCAAGGCTCTTATTAAAGAAATAAGAACTTTGACTGGAGGAGGAGCCGATATCGCAATCGAAGCCATCGGTAATCCAAAGACAATCGAACTGGCCTCAAGTGCTGTAAAAGCAGGTGGGTGTCATTGCCAGGTTGGCTACACTCACCACAATGTCTCTCTTAACGCAGGAAGGTTGATGTTTCGAGAAATCGAAATCAAAGGCTCTTTAGGCTGCCGGCCCGTGGATTATCCTAAAATTATAGAAATGGTAAGAACAGGAAAGATTCAACTCAAGCCCGTGGTGACTCATAAGTTTAAACTGGAGGAGATAGATCAAGCTTTTGACTTGATGAGAAAAGGCGAATCCCTTAGATCAATTGTAGTACTATAACTTAATAGGCTGAGCAATCTCAAGAAAACTTGTCATTTGGATTTTAGGTTTATCTTCCCTTAAATTTCCCTTTTCGCTTTTCCAGAAAAGCAGAAACCCCTTCTTTTTTGTCTTCAGTCGTACAGGAAAGGGCATGAAGAAAGGATTCAAGGGCAAATCCAGAAACAGTGCTTCCCTCCAGGCTTCTATTCACCGTTTCTTTTGCATATCTTACTGCTAGAGGTGGTCTTGAGGCAATTTTCTTAGCCAGTTCCATCGCTTTTTCCATCAATTGTTCGTGGGGGACGATTTTGTTTACAAGTCCGATTCGATAGGCCTCCTCGGCATCGATAAAATCTCCAGTGAGGATCATTTCCATAGCCCGGCCCAACCCGACCAAGCGAGGAAGACGTTGAGTTCCACCATCCCCTGGAATTATCCCCAGTTTTACCTCAGGGGCACCAAACTGAGCCTTATCAGAACAAACTCGTATAGAGCAAGCCAGAGCCAGTTCCAGCCCTCCTCCTAAGGCATATCCATTAATTGCTGCTATTGCAGGAACTTGCAAATTTTCTATGCGCGAAAAAATCTCCTGTCTCTGGCGGGAGACTCTCCGCCCAATCAGAGCATCGCGATCTACGAGTTCATTGATATCTGCTCCTGCCACAAAGGCTTTATCACCTGCACCAGTAATCACTAAAACCCGCAACTCATCATCGTTTTCGATCTCATCCAGAAACTTCTTTAATTCCGATGTTAATTCATTGGAAATGGCATTCATCCTCTGGGGACGATTAATGGTTAAGACACCAATATTTTCTTTTTTTTCATAAATGAGCGTTTGATACATCTATCCTGCTCCTTTTATCTATCATCTATGATCTATGCATGGCCCGATGAGAACATCGGACCCTACATCGTTCTCATGTCTGCTCGCCTTTCTTTTGTCTTGCTTGTCTTGCAATGCGATCCATTGCGTTACTGTGTTACTATCTCACGTAAAAGCTTTTATACCAAGCTCAAAGGCTCCGATGATTAGCTGCTGAATCTGTGAGGTTCCCTCATAAAGCGTATTGATCCTGGCATCTCGGTAGAATCGTTCTACATCGTATTCGCCAGAGAAGCCGTATCCTCCATGAATCTGAATAGCTTTGTAGGCCACTCGATTGACCATCTCGCTACAGAAATATTTAGCAATTGAAGTTTCTCTTGTGTTTCGCAAGCCTTTGTTTTTCAAATGTCCTGCCCGGTAAACAAGGAGGCGGCCCGCTTCACATTCGACAACCATGTCAGCAATCATCTGTTGAACAAGCTGAAAGCTGGCTATGGGTTTTCCGAATTGGATTCTCTGCTTGGCATGCACTTTACAAACATCGATACAGCCCTGAGCCGTACCAACACATCCTGCAGCCACAGTGAAACGGCCAAAATCTAGGGTACCTAGTGCTACTTTAAATCCTTTATTAATTTCACCTAAAATGTTTTCTTTGGGGACACGGCAGTTCTCCAGGAAAATCTCACCCGTATTGGAGGCACGAAGTCCCAATTTATCATGAAGGTCATTTGTTGAAAATCCCTCGAATCCTCTTTCGACCAAAAAGGCTGTGATGCCTCTAGCTCCCGCCTCAGGATCTGTCTTGGCATAGACAATAGCTAAATCAGCAATACCGGCATTTGTAATCCAAGTCTTCTGGCCGTTAAGCACATAAAAATCTCCATCTTCCTTAGCCGTTGATAACATACTGGCAGGATCACTCCCTGCATCTGGCTCAGTGAGTCCATAACAGCCGATCAATTCTCCACTTGTCAATTTTGGAAGATATTTTTTCTTCTGTTCTTCGGTCGCGTATTTATAAATTGGAAGCTCAACAAGAGATACTTGAACAGAATATGTTCCGCGCATAGATGAGTCCACTCTACCTATCTCCTCAGCAACAATTGCATGGCTTATATAATCAAATCCTGCTCCGCCGTATTCTTCAGGAATAGGTGTGCCCATAAAGCCCAAGTCTGCCAATTTTTTAAAAATATCCATGGGAAACTGAGCTTTTTTATCGTTCTCGCTGGCAACAGGGGCAATTTCTTCATTGGCGAATTTTCGGATAGTTTCCTGGATCATTTTTTGTTCTTCATTAAAATCAAAATCCATCGCCTCCTCCTTATCCGTTAAGTCTGTTAAGTCCGTTTATTCATTTCATAAAATAAAGGTCAGTCTATATAACTGACTAACAGAATAACAGACTAATGGATTAATACTTATAAAATCCTTCTCCCGTTTTTTTCCCTAATTTTCCTGCGGCAACCATTTCTTTTATTATTTCCGGCGGTTTGTAACGTTCATCCTTTAACTTTTTATAAAGGGTTTGCATTTTTACCAAATGAATATCGAGTCCAATCATATCAATAAGCGCTAAAGGCCCCATGGGAAGACCAGCGCCAAGCTTCATGGCTTCATCAATATCTTGAGCATCGGCTATTCCATCCGCAAACACAGTAGCCGCCTCGTTCAGCAGGGCAGCCAGGACTCGGCTCACTATTCCAGCAGGTGCTTCCTTGAAAGTGGCAATAGGAACCTTGCCCAGACTTTCAGCAAACATTTTTGTTGTTTTTATGGTTTCCTCAGAGGTTTCATCTCCGCGTATGATTTCAACCAATTTCATTATGACAGCAGGGTTGAAAAAATGCATTCCAATGACCTTATCAGGCCGTTGTGTAGCTGAAGCAATCTCGCTTACTGAAAGGGCAGTGGTGTTTGTTGCTAGGATTGTTTCCGGTGAACAGATTGAATCCAGATTCTTAAATATCTCCTTTTTAAGATCCAGATTCTCAAATACAGCCTCAATAACAAAATTGCTTTCTCGTGCTATATTTAGATCTGTTGACCAATTCATTCGAGAAAGGACCGAATCCATATCCTCCTGAGTAATCTTCCCTTTCTCAATTCTCCTCTGAAGACCTCTTGTGACTTTCTCCTTGGCTTTTCCGATTATTTCCTCAGAGACATCCGTCACAAATACTTCATACCCTTTCTGAGCACAGAGTTGGCCAATACCAGCCCCCATAATCCCTGCTCCCAATACAAAAGGTTTCTTGATCTCCATTACTTTTCCTCCAAATATTCGGTTTATTTCGTGTATTCCGTTTTTCTCGTCTATCTCGTTATTTCGTTATCTTTTTTGTCTCATTCGAAAAAACACAATCAACTAAATAAACTAAACAAACTAGTGTCGTGTCATGCGTGAAGTATCGTATCAGGCACTCGTCATTCCCACGAAGGTGGGAATCCAGTATTTCTGGCTACTTCAGGCTTCTGGATTCCCGCTTCCGCGGGAATGACGGTCATCTTTGCGACATCACATAGATGACAGGACACTAGTCTAGTCTTTCTAATATTATTGCTACTCCCTGTCCTCCTCCGATGCACAAACAGACCAAACCAAGATATTTATCCCTGCTTTTAAGGGCATAAAGCAAAGTGGTCAATATTTTCACACCAGTAGCGCCAATAGGATGGCCAAGCGCAATTGCTCCCCCGTGAACATTAACCTTGGTGCGGTCCCATTTAAGTTCTCGCTCTACAGCTAAGACTTGAGCAGCAAAGGCCTCATTAAGCTCGATAATATCGATATCGTCTAGCGTAAGTCCGGCTCGATCCAAAGCATTTTTAACCGCTGGTACAGGGCCTATCCCCATTACTGCCGGGTCAACTCCTACATGAGCATAGGAAATTATTCGAGCTAAAGGCTTGACTCCAAGCTCTGAAGCCTTCTCCTCTTTCATTACTAAAACCGCAGCAGCAGCATCACAGAGAGCACAGCTGTTTCCTGCAGTTACTGTTCCATCCTTTTTAAAAACAGGAGGAAGCTTTGCCAATTTTTCAAGCGTGATTCCCTCCCTTGGAATTTCCTCTGTATCAAAGATTTCTGTCTGTCCTCTTTTTACAGGTACTTCAACAGGAAGTATTTCCTCCTTGAACTTTCCCTCTTTCACGGCCTCAACAGCTTTATTCTGGGATTCTACAGTAAAAGCATCTTGTTCTTCCCGGCTAATGTTATATCTTTCAACGAGTGTTTCTGCTGTCACTCCCATAAGATGGCCTGCTAACGGGCACATGAAACCATCTCTATGCAGGATATCAACAAATTTGCTATCTCCCATACGATTTCCCCACCGGGCTCCCTCAGCAATGTATGGCACCTGGGTACTATTTTCGGCACCTCCAGCTAAAACAATCTCTGAGTCTCCTGCTTTGATCAATTGGGCAGCAAGAGAAACAGCTCTCAGAGAAGAACCACAGCGTTTGTTCACTGTAAAAGCAGGAACTTCAAAGGGCAATCCACTCTTTACGGTTGCTAGACGTCCAATATTCGGACCCAGTCCAGCCTGCCAGCCTGTACCAAAAACAACTTCATCCACTTGTCCAGGTTCAATCCCTGCCCTTCTAACAGCTTCTTTCAGGATAAGAGCCCCTAACTCTACAGCAGAAACGCGCTTAAAAGAACCCCCGAACCTCCCTCCAGCGGTTCTGACAGCGCCAGCAATTACGATATCACTCATAAATAACCTCCTTCTTAATCAATTTAGACTCATGACTTGAAAATTGATGTAGAGGTTTTTTATTATAATTAGCCTTAATTAAAGCTGTCAAGGCTATAACGGAAATAAAATCCCAAACAAATTAGTTTAAGGTTTAAAGTTTAAGGTTCAAGGTATTCATATTTTTCATACAGTTCCATAAACATTAAACATTCAATCTTAAACCAGTTTCTACTCTTGCCTTAAACATTTAACATTCAACCTTAAACCAAAATAGGTTTTGTTCATTGGAAATCTGTTTTTTTTGTCCTTTTGAACAATCTCAAAAGATCAGATAATTTTCCTTTGACGTATCCTTCCCGGATGAAATAAGGCCCTTCTTCAGGTTTGATCCATTTTATGTATTTCCCCTTTTTTAGACCATGAGGATCTTCGGCTAAGCCGATTCTGAAATCTCCCTCTTTTGTTTGAATTATGGCTACATTGACTCTCTCCTCATCTGGAGATTTATACTGAGTAGCAGCAATAATTTTATCTTTCCGAGGAGATTTTTTATAGATCAACTTTTCTACAGGAATGGATTGAGGTAAATTTTCTTCTCTGAGCCCTTCACGCTCTCGAGTTGATTCTATTTTCTCAATAATACCAACAATACACGTATTCCCGAATCCACTCATGTTAAACCATAGTCCATAATTCAACTTTTGAAGCTCCCCTTTAAACATATCTTTATATTGGTTGTGACCTCGTAATTGCCAGACTAGTTCCACAAGCTGAGCTCCTCCCGAGGCTCCCAGGGGATGGGTTCTTGCTAAAAATCCACCCGAACGGTTTACAAAAACCCTCTCTCCTTTTTTATTTTTTTCTTCAAGAACAAATTTATGCCCCTTCCCTCTTTCGGTTAAACCTAAATCCTCAGCAGCAATCCATGGTACAGGCTTAAAAGCATCATGAAGTTCACAGAAGTCTATCTCATGGGGATTCAAGCGAGCTTCTTTGAAGGCATCTCTTCCTGCCAATACAGTCGCCTCATGGGAAATTAAAGTTTTTCGTTCTGCGATTTTGATATTATCAAAGGCGGATTTGACACTTGTTAATTTGACGTCTGTGGGAAAGGGAACAAGATAAGCAGCTCCAGCCCCATTGTAAGACCCGCTGCAGTCAAATTTTGTCAGCGGTTTGGCAATAATTCTGTTGATTTCAGGGTTTTCATACTCTTCCCGTGTGATTGGTTTTTTAAAATAGGCGACTTCATTCAGGGCACCGTATTCGAGGCTCCGAACACTCATCTCAAAGCCTATGTTTCTGAATTTTTTTTCAGAAATCTTATATGCATCCATGTATTCATACGAAGCCAAGGCAGCTATAACAGACATCTCACCTAATCCTCTCTCTCTTTCCTCTTCAGCAATAACTGTAGAAATTTGGGAAGGAATCTCTTCATTCTTTAATTTACCCTTCATTTTTTCTCCAAAACAGACTAGGACTTTTAGTCCGGATGAAGTTAATCGTTTTCCCAGCTCGACTGCTGCTGCCCCTGTAGCTGATCCCATCTCCACATGATATATTTCCGTATTTCTTGACAAACACAGTTCAATTCCCACGAGAGAGTCCAGTCCCGTTTGTCTGGCAAAGCCTATGGGGTCCATACTGCCAATGACTAAACAGTCCGGAACAATATCTGAAGTAAATACAGCAGAATCCTGAAGGGCCTTTTGGCAGGCATCAGCCAACATCACTCCAATTGGTCTAAAATCCTTGCCGAATGGAGTCATGCTGACTCCTGCTATATAAACATCATGCATTTGCAGTTTGGCTCCTTATCGAAAATATTTTAAAAATTTTAAATCCGAAATTCAAATATCTAATGTTTCATTTTAATTATAAAATTTCCAATGACAAATTCCAACCAAATTCCCATAGTTCTTGACAAATTTCCTTTTTTATAAATATATAATGAAATCTTGGAACCTACTTTTTCAATTAAAATCTTTGAGGAGGGTTCAAAATGAGAAACTGTGTGGTTATTGGCGCCGGACCTATAGGAAGTATTCTGAGTGCTCATCTCCTGAAAGCAGGAATAGATGTTATTATTGTGGATATTTTGAAAGAACGACTGCTATCCATAAAGAAAAATGGATTGAAGGTTAAGGATTCGAGATCCCTGACAATAGGAGACTTTGTTGTATTCCCAAAAAAGCTTCTATTCTCTTCAAAGGAAATAAAAATAAAACCTGATTTTATTTTTATCTGTACAAAAGCCTATGGCCTTATGGATGTTATCTCTGAATTTTCTGAAATTTCCCCTTCCCTTCCTAAATTTGTCGTTTTCCAAAATGGGCTCGATAACGAGGAACAGGCGGCAAAGATTCTTGGGAAGGAAAATGTTTTAAGATGTATATGTAATTATGCAGGAGGAATGGCTTCAGATACTGAGGTAGAAATCGCATTTTTTAACAAACCAAACTATATTGGGGTTATGGATAGCAGAATCACTCAGCAAGCTCAAGAAGTTGCAGAAATTCTCACAGGAGCAGGTCTTGAAACAGTGTATACGGACGATATAAAAAAACTCGAATGGGAAAAGGCCATTCTGAATGCATGCCTGGCTCCAGTTTCAGCTGCAACAGGACTCACAATGAAAGAGATTATGGATTATAGTCCACTGAGAGAAATGGTAGAAGCACTCCTTCTTGAAGGTATAAAAGTTGCGGAAGGAATAGGTATAAAATTTTCCGATAATTTCTTTGAATTTTGTCTGTCCTATCTATGTAAAGGCGGGTATCATAAACCCTCCATGCTGCTAGATATCGAAAGAGGAGAAAAAACAGAAATAGATTTTCTCAACAGTAGAATTGTTGAATACGCAGAAAAATTTGATATATCAGCTCCATACAACCGGATGATCACTGCAATAATTAAGGGTCTCGAACAAAAAAAGGGGTCGCGTCTCAACATTTAACAAAAAGATTTGAAAACAAAAAATAAAAGAAATGCTTCAAATGCAGCTCATTTTACATTTTTTTGGCATGATTCTTGCTTATATAAATATTTCAGGGTAGGAGAAAATGCAATCACTTCAAAACATAGATTATCAAATCCAAATAGAAGAAGCTTTGAAAAGGGCAAAGTGCAAAAAAGTTTTCTATTTGTACGACGAATCAGGGAACAGGCAACTATTAGGTGTATTCAGTATGAAAAAGGCTTCTCAAATCAAAAAATACTTTCAAAACAAAAAATTAATTGACCGCCTAGCTGAATTTGAAATAAGAACAACCGAGCCTGACAGTAGTTTTAAGTGCTGATAATTACTTTTTTCACTGATCTTTCGAGGCGGGACATACATTTCATCATTTAAAATCTCATATCATTATATTATTGCTGTTAGTCATTAACATTGTATATTTTTTTTACAATTTACAACAAAGGCTCTAGAATACAATTTTAAATTTTGTCCCTTTATTCCTTCTAAGTTCAATTGTTCCGTCAAGCTGTTCCACCAAATCTGTTACTATTTGCATCCCTAGCGTCTCTGTCTTATGAAAATCCAATCCATCCGGAAACCCAATCCCTGTATCTCTCACAATTAAAATATACTTCCCTTTTCCATCCGGATGCATCTTGATATCTATCTTTCCTTTCCTGCCATTTGGAAAAGCATACTTCATCGAATTCGATACAATCTCGCTTATGATTAAACCACATGGAATCGCTCTATTAATATCAAGATGAACATCTCTTACTTCCATCTTAAAATCAATACCCTTTACACCAACTCCATATGCAGAAAACAAATGACTCTTCAGCCTTCCTATATAATCAGAAAAATCAATACTTGCTAAGTCTTCGGATTGATAGAGCCCTTCATGAATGAGGGCCATTGATTTTATACGGTACTGACTTTGATTGAATATCTCAAGCACCTCTTCGTCTTTGATTTTCCTTGACTGAAGTCTAAGTATGCTCGATATAATCTGCATATTGTTCTTAACGCGATGGTGAATCTCCTTTAGGAGAACCTCTTTTTCCTTGAGCGAAGATTGGATTTGTTGCTTACTCTCCCGTAGAACCTTTTCCACCCTTTTGCGCTCTGTGATTTCTTGCTGAAGATTCTCATTAGCAGCCTTTAAATCGTTGGTACGTTCTTCTACACGCTCTTCAAGTTGCCTAGATCGCTCTCTGATAGTACGTGTTCTAATCTGATAAATCGAGGCTAGCAATAATAAAATGGCCATGAGGACAAAACCTCTAAACCACAAGGTCTGCCAAAACGGAGGAGTAATCTTTATTCTTAATGACACTCCCTCTTCATTCCACACACCATCGTTATTCGAGCCCTTTACTTTAAAAATATAGTTTTTAGGAGAGAGATTGGTGTATGTTACAAAGCGTCTATTTCCTACATAATTCCAGTCTTTTTCAAATCCTTGCATCATATAAGCATACCCGTTCTTTTCTGGAGAAACATAGTTCAATGCTGCAAATTCGAAAGAAAAAACATGATCTTTGTGAGAAAGCTCAATTTCTTCGGCTTCTGTGATGGACTTTTTCAGGATTGAACGCCCGTCTGCTCCTTCTCCTATAGGAACAGATTTATTGGACATCTGGAAATCTGTAATCACAACCGGAGGAATGTGCGGATTATCTCTGATGAGGTTAGGATAAAATGCATTAAATCCATTCACTCCACCAAAAAACATCTCTCCTTTTTCACTTTTATGATAGGCTCCTGAATTAAACTCGTCACTCTGTAACCCATCATTTACATCATAATTTCTAAAAGTTTCAGTTTGAGGGTTAAACTTAGATAATCCTTTATTTGTGCTTATCCAAAGATTGCCTTTGTTATCTTCCAACATCCCATAAATAACATTATTCGGCAGCCCATCCTTTTCTCTGTAATACGTAAATTTTCCTTTTCCTCGATCAAATCGATTGAGTCCTCCACCATAAGTCCCAAGCCAGATCGCTCCAGCTCTTTCTTCATAGATTGAAAGGACACGATCATTACTCAAGCTATAAGGATTATTTGCATCGTGCTTATAATGTGCAAATTGTTCCTTCTCCCGATCAAATTTATTCAATCCACCGCCAGTTCCAATCCATAAAACACCTGCTCTATCTTCATAGATAGAAACGACACGATCATTACTCAAGCTATAAGGATTATTTGGCTCGTGTCTGTAGCTCTTAAATTGCTCTTTTTCTCTATCAAAATTATTCAATCCCCCGAAAGTTCCAATCCAGAGCACACCAGCTCTGTCTTCATAAATTTTCCTTACATAATTATGACTCAAGCTGTCAGGATTATCGGGTTCGTGTCTGAAATGCGTAAATTCTTCTTTTTCTGGATCAAATTTATTCAATCCATCATAAGTTCCAATCCAGACCATACCATTCTTGTCTTCATAAATTGATCTGACATTATCATTGCTCAAGCTGTTGGAATTATGAGGCTCGTGTTTGTAATGAGTAAATTGCTCATTCTCTCGGTCAAATCGACTGACCCCCCCACCATAGGTTCCAACCCAAAGCACACCAGCTCTGTCTTCAAAGATTGAAAAGATAGTATTAGTACTTAAGCTATTGGGATTATTAGGGTCGTGTATATAATGTAAAAATTTTCTCTTTTCTCGATCAAATCGACTTACTCCCCCACCAAAAGTTCCAAGCCAAATCATTCCAGCTCTGTCTTCATAAATAGAGTTTACAAAATTGTTACTCAAGCTACTGGGATTTCCTGGTTCGTATATCCAATGCACGAAGTGCCCATTTTCTTTGTCAAATCTATTGAGCCCCCCGCCGTAAGTTCCAAGCCAGAGAATTCCTGCTCTGTCTTCATAAATAGAGTTTACAAAATCATTACTTAAACTATTAGAATTACTAGGATTGTTTCTGTAATGCGTAAATTGCTCATTCTCTCTATTAAATTTATCTACTCCTTCGTCAGTTCCAATCCAGAGAATTCCTGCTCTGTCTTCACAGATTGACCTTACAAAATCATTACTTAAGCTGTTAGAATTATGAGGGTTATGTCTGTAATGTGTAAATTGTTCCTTTTCTCGATCAAATTTATTCAATCCTTCATCAGCTCCAATCCAAAGTGCTCCTGTTTCATCTTCATAGATTGAGTTGATAGAATTATGACTTAGACTATTATGATTATTAGGATCGTGTTTGTAATGTGTAAATTGTTCCTTTTCTCGATCAAATTTATTCAATCCTTCATCAGTTCCAATCCAGAACATGCCAGTTCGGTCTTCACATATAGAGCTTACAGAATTATGGCTTAGACTATTATGATTATTAGGATCGTGTTTGTAATGTGTAAATTGTTCCTTTTCTCGATCAAATTTATTGAGCCCTCCGTCGTAAGTTCCAATCCAAAGTACACCTGATCTATCTTCATAGATTGACAATATATAGCTATCAGAGAGCGAGGTTGAATCAAACTTGTCGTTCTTATAGATAATGAAGCTATATCCGTCAAACCTATTCAATCCATCTTCTGTGCCAAACCACATAAATCCCTTATGATCCTGGAGAATACAACTTACCGTATTTTGAGAGAGTCCCTGTTCAATTGAAATATTCTTAAATTTAATATCATGCCCTTGGCCAAACACGATTGCCGAGAGGTTCAGCCATATTAGTATAAATAGGACAATTATCTTGAATGATAAAGTTCTGGGGTTTATTTTAGAGTTCATAGTCACACAACACATTTCAAGATAATTTTCTATTTATTCATTCGTTATCTTAAAATAGCTTTCAAATTTATTCAATCACCTATAGAGATGAATTTGGAGGTGATATATTTTCGGTGGCTTAACGATAAAATCAGGCTCATCAGTCAACAATATCTTTTTTTCCAGATCAAAAGCAGCAACAGCCTTATTGGCAATATCAAGGCAATGTTTTGTCAAAAATTCTTTTGCCTTCTTAGGATCATTCCTATACATATGCAATGCTTCTTCTTCAATTTTTTGCTGATCATCAAATGCTTTATCTTCGATATTCTTCCAGACTTTCTCAATGTCCTTTGTCATATCCTGCCATCTGAAGAGAGCAAGCTTACTAACCCTTCTGAATGCCCACCAGGCACAATCCGTCTAAATCCCCATCTTCCATCCACTAAAGTTCCGGAGTACCTATCAGGCCTTCCTTGCTTCTCAGCTCACGCCGTCCACCAAAGGTGGTATCTCCGATTTATCCGTTTTGCGTTTTCCGTTTTGCGTTTTCCGGTAATAGTTTTGAGCTTTGAGTTTTGAGTTTTTCTTGCTCCTAACTCCTCACTCCTTACTCCTTACTTATATATTAATTTGTTTTATTCCATTATTTGCTTTAAAATAAATAACAGACTAACGAACTAACAGATTATCAGTCTTACAGATAAACAGGAGTAATAATTTCATTTGGTTGTCCGTGAAGACATTCTATCACGCAAATATAAGTTAAAAAAATACAGAGAAAAGGAGCATAAAAAATGAAACTTGAGCAATTATACAGAAAGGCTGTAAAGATTGGAATCGAAAACGATCTAAGAGGAAAAGAGGAGATAAAAAAAATCCTGAAAGAAGAAAAGGAAAAATTCGACTCACTAAAAAAGGATGAACTTGAATACTACGATAAAGACAGGTTGCTTAACCCCTTCTCAGATTCAAGAGTTCTGAACGGAGAATTAAACACCGAAGTCAAAAAAGTGATTGTCGGCATTGATATGGAAACCGGAGAGATGCTTCTGACATATCTTTTAAACAAAGACTTGGGGCAAAAAATAGACTTAATCATAGCCCATCATCCCGAAGGTTATGCACTTGCCCAATTGTATGATGTTATGAAACTTCAAGCAGATCTTATGGCTAGTTACGGAATAAACATCAGTGTAGCTGAACAGCTCATGGAGAAAAGAATCAGTGAGATAGAAAGAAGGCTCATGCCTGTCAATCACACCCGGGCGGTTGATGCTGCTAAAGTCCTCGGAATTCCTATGATGTGCATCCATACACCAGCCGATAACTGTGTCACAAATTATTTAAAAAAAACATTCGAAAAACAAAAGCCCTACAAATTAAAGGATTTGATAAAAATACTTAAAAACATTCCTGAATATAAAAAATCAGCAAAATTACAGGTTCCGCCGAAAATAGTGAGTGGATCTGAAAACAGCAAATGCGGAAAGATATACGTCGATATGACAGGCGGCACTGAAGGCTCGAAAGAAATCTTTGAAAAATATGCAAACAGCGGTGTCAGCACTTTAGTTGGCATGCATCTCAGCGAAGAGCATCTTGAAAACGCAAAGAAGGCGAAATTGAATGTTGTTATTGCCGGCCATATTTCCAGCGATGTTCTGGGCTTAAATCTATTGTTTGACGAAATCGAAAAAGAAGAAAAACTTGAATTCGTGGGCATCTCAGGCTTCGAACGAATGCGGAGAAAGAAATAATACTGTCTGATATTATCTAGAATGAATATTGCGTATTTGTTTTAGCGGAAAACTTCAAATAACTAGGAAGGGAAAATGAAAAAAACAATTCTTTTATTTTGCGCCTTACTTTTTAGTTTTTCTGTTTTTTCCCAGCAGATTTTTAAAGAAGAATCCCTTGTGATCAACGTGGAAGTAACGGCTAGAGTGTTTAAAGGCGGAATGTTCGTAGATGACTTGACTATCAACGATTTTCAAGTCTTTGAGGACGGCATACCCCAGAAAATTGAAGCTGTTTATCTGGTGAAAAAGAGGACTATAGAGAGAAGCGAAGAAAAGAAAAAATTTATTCCTCAAACCTCAAGAAACTTTTTTCTATTTTTTGAAATATCACAGTATACAGCAAGGCTAGGCGATGCGGTGGAATACCTTGTCCACAATGTCATGTATCCCGGCGATAATCTTAATGTGGTAACTCCAGTGAAAGCTTATAGACTTAGGAATAAAGCCTTAGACACCAAGTCAAGAGAAGAAATCGTGAATGAATTAAAGGGTCTGTTGAAAAAAGACGTTTTTAAGGGAAGTTCAGAATACAACTCTGTGGTCAGAGATCTCGAAGAGCTTACCAGATCTTTAGCAGTAGCGTTCGCTGGGCCAGAGGCACTTCCAAAAACGAGCGATGTTTCTAGCCTTTATGCTACGGAGGGTGTCCAGGGAGAAGCACCTATCGAGGAACTGCTCACGTTATATGAAGTTTATTTGAGTAAGTTAGAAACTCTGAGATATGTAGATCAACTACAGCTTATTGACTTTGCAAAGTCTTTAAAAAACAAAGAAGGGCAGAAATATGTTTTTCTGTTTTATCAAAGAGAATTTATCCCCCAGATAGAGCCAAGGATATTGAATCAAGCCATGACCATGTACCAAGATAGGCCTACCATTCAACAGACAATTTCACGCCTTTCTGGTCTTTTCAAAAGAAACATTTCCTTTGATGTTAATCTTGTCAAACAGGCTTATGCTGATTCTTCTATATCTATCCATTTTTTATTTATAAACAGGCCTCCACAACATTCACCAGGAATACGCATGGAAGAGCATTCAGAAGACATCTACAGCGCCTTTAGAGAAATGGCGTACGCGACTGGAGGATTTACAGAAAGTTCAACAAGGGCCGATTATTTATTTAAACGTGCTGTTGAAGCTTCGGAGAACTACTACCTTCTATATTATACCCCTAAAAATTACCAGTATGATGGGAAATTTAAAAATATAAATGTCCAGGTGAAAAACAAGGACTACAAAGTCATTCACCGCTTAGGGTATTTTGCCAATTAAATCATGATTCATACTTATTGCACTAAAGAAATATAGAGTGACATAGCTGAAAGTTGCCAGACATTTTATGCTGTTTTTTTGCACAAATTTCTGCATAATATAAGAAAATTGTTAGAACGAGGTCTGAAAATGAAAAAAATTATTTTTCTACTCGCATTCTTATTAACGGCTTTAAACCTTTCTTCTCAGCTTGAACAACAGGAGGTTACAGTAATTAATATCGCTGTTTCCACTCGAGTGTTTGACGGAAATAAGTTTGTCGATAACCTGAAAATAGAAGATTTTGAATTGTTTGAAGATGGAATACCTCAAAAAATCGAAGCCCTTTATCTTACAAATAAAACACACATCTCAAAAGCAGAAGAATATAAAAAATTCGCTCCTAAGGTTTCCAGAAGTTTTTATCTTCTCTTCCAATTATTAGATTATAACCCCAAGTTAGCAGAAGCTTTTGATTATCTTTTCGAAGAAGTACTGCTTCCAGAGGATAATCTTATCATCATGACCCCAGTAAAAACTTACTCTATGCCCAGGCAGGCTTTAAAAAAATTCTCAAAAGAACAACTTTCCAAAGAAATGCAAAGCATTGTCAGGAAAGATATAACAATTGGATCATCGCAATACAAAAGTATAATGCGAGACCTCAAGAAAATAGTCAGGGGAATATCAGGGCATCAGTTCATGATTGATAGTGAAAGCATGGGCGGTGAATTTTCCTCTCTTAGTTTCTCATTACCAAGATACAGACAAGCTTTACTAGATATGGAAAAACTGAGAGTTGTAGATGAAAAATGGTTACTAATGTTTGCACAGCAACTCAAAAGAATTGAGGGACAAAAAAATGTTTTTTTCTTTTACCAGAGAGAATTCAGGCCCGAGATAAGTCCAGCCAACCTAGGTCGTTTGATTTCAATGAATCAGGATAATCCGGGTGTTTTAGGCGATCTGCAAGACCTGTTTCAACTTTACCACAGGTATACCAGCTATGACGTGGATAAAATAAATCAAGCTTTTGCAGATGTTTCTCTTAGCTTTAATTTTCTATTTATAAGTAAAGAGTCAGAGCACATTTCTGGAGTCTACATGAGAGAACAATCCGAAGATGTTTTCAAAGCTTTTTCAGAAGCCGCAAATGCAACAGGCGGGATAGTGAATAGTTCTCAAAATCCTTCTTTCGCCTTCAAGAAAGCCTTAGAAGCTTCTGAATCTTACTATCTCCTGTATTACTTCCCAAAAGACTATAAAAAAGACGGAAAATTCAAGAACATAGAAGTAAAAGTAAAAAACAAAGACTATAAGATCACTTATAGACAAGGATATTACGCTAAATAAGTAAATAAGTGAATCAGTAACCCAGTGAATCAGGAACTCCTAACAGTTATTTGTCTTAAGGTTTGAGTTTTGAGTTTTTATCTTGCCTTCTTATTTAACAGACAAACAGACTAACCGATTAACAGACTAACTGAACATAGAGTGCTGGCTGTTTTGGGTATGGGGAAAATAAGCAAAAAGGGGATAATGAAGGAGGGTTATAAAATCCTTGTCCAGCCAGCAAAACAAGACATGTTTATATTATACCAGAATCTCAATAAAATTCAACTTTTTTTTATGCTTTTTTTTAATAAATTGCCTATGACGAACTCACTGCTCACGAACAATTAAAATAAAATTCCAAATCACAATTTCCAAATACCAAACAAGCACCAAATACCAATGAGCAAAACAAAATGACTTTTTATTCTATGCCTTGCTTGTCTTACCTGTCTTGCTTATAATTTAACGAACTAAACAGATTAAACTCAGATAGGAGCTATAAAGGATGTATGCAATAGGTGCTGATTCTGGAACACAGGGAACAAAAGTCATGATCGTCGATTTTGAGGGGAATATCCTTGGAAGAGGATACGCTCCTCACTTCTTTATTAAAGGACTCAGGCCAGGAGAGAGCGAACAAGATCCTCAGGTCTGGATCGATGCCTTTGAAAAGGCTCTTTTAGATGCTTTAAAGAGCGGAAATATCGATTCATCTAAAATAGTTTCCCTTGGTGTTTCAGGGCAGCAGCATGGCTTTGTCTCTTTAAATAAAGAGGGAGTACCCATAAGACCGGCAAAACTCTGGAATGACACTTCCACTGTTGAAGAGACAGAAATCATCATAGAAAACCTGGGCGGAAAAAAAAGCACCATTCAGAAACTCGGCATAAGTCTTGCTGTGGGATATACAGCATCGAAAATTTTATGGCTGAAGAGGAATGAATCAGACAACTACAAAAAACTCTCCAAGATCCTACTCCCTCACAACTATGTTAATTATTTCTTAACAGGAATTCATCACATGGAATTCGGAGATGCCTCAGGGACAGGCCTTATGGATATAAGAAGGCTCCGATGGCACAAAGAAGCTATCAAAGTTATCGACCCTGACCTTGAAATGAAATTTCCTTCTCTTTCACATCCTTCCGAACCAGTGGGATTCCTTAAGAAAGAAAATGCACAACCCTTCGGAATGAAAAATGTTCTGATTTCAAGCGGGGGAGGAGACAATATGATGGGCGCTATCGGAACAGGTAACGTTGTGCCCGGTGTGTGTACTCTCAGTCTTGGAACCTCAGGAACCGTATATTCCTATTTTTCAGAGCCTTTTGTAGATCCTGAAGGTGAGATAGCAGCCTTTTGTGACAGCACTGGAGGATGGCTTCCTTTACTGTGTACCATGAATGTCACAAACACCACTGAATGTTTCAAGACTCTCTTTGAAATTTCAAATGAAGAGCTCGAAAATCTGGCATCACAGGCACCTCCTGGAGCCGAAGGGCTCATTTTTCTCCCTTTCATTGATGGAGAAAGAGTGCCTGCTCTCCCCTTTGCGAGCGGAGTTTTTTTTGGGCTAAACAGGCGGAATTTTACTCCCCATCACATGGCGCGCTCAATAATGGAAGGAACCATCTTCAACCTTGGTTACGGATTTTCAAGAATGAAATCCTTAGGTTTGAAACCCACAGAAATAAGAGCCACAGGAGGTGGTGCCAAAAGCAAACTCTGGCTTCAGATCGCTGCCAGCATTTTTAAAAGTCCTGTGGTAACGTTAAAAGAAGAGGAAGCAGCTGCCTTTGGCGCAGCTATTCAATCCATCTGGTGTTATTTCAAAAGCAAAGGAAAGGAAGTCAAGATAGAAGATTTGGCAGGAAAAATGCTAAAAAAGGGCACAGTTATTGAACCTAATTTAAAGATTCTTTCCCTGTATGAAAGTCTTCAGGAAAGATATAATTCTCTCTGGCAAACACTGGATAAAGAATTCATAAAACACAGGATTTCAATAACACAGGAATAAAGCAATATCCTAAGCACAAAATTCCAAATTCCAAATTACAAATTCCAAACAAATTCCAATTACCAAAATCACAAAACGAATCTAATTATTAATATTTCTTTATAGTTTTGGTCATTGGTATTTGGTGCTTGTTTGGTTTTTGGAAATTGTTATTTGGAATTTAATTTCTTGCATTAGAAAACATGACCAACATAAAAAGGAAGAGACCCAATTTCCTGAGTTACTGAGTCACTCTTTAGTGTCTATGTAAATCCTTATACATAATCTTCTGAATATCGTATATCAGACCTTGACTTACCAGCGCAACATCTTCTTCTTTGAGAAGTCCCGCCACATACTCGATTATGCTTTTTGGGAAAATACCATCCCTTTCATATAAATTTCTTTTCTTTATCAGAATTTGGCTCGATTCCATACAGCTTGAAGGTAACAACGGGAAATTATCTAACTTATTCTTGTCTTTGAAAGTGTTTTCTCTTACGTAAAATTTTTCAGCAAGTTCAAGCGAACTATTATTTTTGATAGCCCATTCAGCCGCCATTACAATTCCTGCCAAGAGCAGATGAATAAGGGCACTTCCGTCAGGACTTCTTAATTCGATCGTCTGACGGCTCTCGACATCATCAATATCAGCTTCTTCCTGAGGATTTATTTTCTTGGCAACGTTTTGCAAATTTGACCAGCCCAGCGGCACGCGAATCAGCGTACTCCGGTTCAAATCACTCCAGCAAATGTGTGTGGGAGCTTCATGATCAGGACTAAGCCGCAGGTAGGAAGAGGCAACCATGTTGCCAAAGGCAGTCAGGGAGCCTGCGTATTCGCACAACCCGCCGATCAGGCGAAGAGCAGATTCTGACAGTTTGCCATCTGAATCCGTCATGATGTTTTTTCCGCTTTTCATCAACGCCATGTGAAAATGCAGCCCGCTTCCTGCAACCTTTTCATCAATTTTTGGAGTAAATGTCGCAACGCAGCCATGTTTATAAGCAACATTGCGGATTATCCAACGCGCTAACACAAGGATATCCGCCATTTCTTCAGCAGGTCTGGGAATGAATTCTACCTCAAGCTGTTCGGCTGTTTTCCCCTGAATTTCATCTAAGTCGCTCTCGATATTGTCGACGAAACCGACTTCGCTATGGCTATATTTAACAGCTCCCGTTATCTTACTTATGTAACGGACTATCTCGTTCAGAATTTCCCCGCTTTTTATAAACGGAGCGGCCTCATGATAAGCAAGTTGATTCTGGAAAGTGAAAATATCCGGATCTCTTTCAAAGATAAGATAAAACTCCAACTCTCCTAAAGCATACAAATCCAAATCTGTATTATCTCGGAACAACCGGCAGGCTCTTTTAAGAATATTGTCTAGTGCAAAGGGAGCCCGCTCTCCATCTTTGGTTAAGAAACGGCAGAGAAAATCCAGGCTGCAATCATCAAATGGGTTAAGAAATGCTGTTTTATACTCGGGCACAACATATAAATCTGAAAGTCCTGTATCTACAACCCCTCTAAAAAGAGACGACCCATCGACACGTTCCCCTTCAGCAAGAATAAGTTCGGCCTGATGACGGCTTGTTAAGGGTAACTTTAATTCTTTAATCCTTCCGTCCAGCGCGGTGTAGTGGAAAGTGATTCGTTCGATTTGTCTTTGTTCGATAATATTTAATAAATCAGCCTTCTGAAAATCATTTGGGGGCTTCTCCAAAAGAATAGAAAGCGGATTTGCAAGAGCATATGAAGGATTATTCTCTGGCATTTGGGTGTACTCCTTATTATTAGTCGAAATATAATATAGAAAGACAATTTTACGAAAAAAAGCGAACCCTTTGCAAACAAAATAAACTCTTGTTCCTTTTTTCTCTGCAAAATTTGCCCAAAATAATGTACACTAACTTTTGACAGATTGGTAAGTTGATCCCGTTTAGACCTTACAAGGAGGGATTGGATGAATAAAATCGTCGACATATATTTACCTTTGGACAGCCGCGAAATACCTAACAATGAAATTTGGCCAATCGCATTAAAACAATTAGATAAACTGATCAAAGTCATCGAAAAATGCGGCTGGAAGGCCAATGTATTAAATTCCGATAAGCCCGTATCAAGTGTTGCCGAAGGAATGCAGGTTATTAAAAGGGCAAAAGGCGAAAGATTTATCAATTTCATGGCTGGCTGGTCTTATCCTGATTTCTCCGTGAGCCCCATGTGGCAGCTTCCATATGACGTTCCTAAATTGTTGCTCGGAAGCACCATCTCCAACTATCCAGGTGCTGTTGGACTTTTAGCCACAGCATCAGGCATGGTTCATGTTGGAATCGAAACAGGCCGATTGTTTGTTGAAGACTTCAAAAAGCCTAAAGATTTCGCTGATGCTATCGATGCCTTTCTGAACGAAGGAAGCTACAAACCGCCCTATCCTGATACAATCAAGGTCTCTGTCAGCCAAGTTCACAAGAAAAAAGCAAGAAATGTCATCGATCAGCTTAGAGGGTCGATTTATGGAGCCGTGGGACCGCGTTCCATGCAGATGTGGAACAAGATTTCTGAGGCGGATTTCCTTAAATATTTCGGAATCGCGCGGGAAGGATTTGATGGACTTCGGCTTGCTAAGATGGCAGAAAAGATCCCTGATAAGAGAGCCGAGCAAGCACTGAACTTTCTCATCGAAAAAGGAATGGATATACGGCTCGGAAAAGATCCAGTCAAAGATTTGACAAAAGACATGGTTGTCTTCCAGATGAAAGTCTATTTTGCTCTGCTCGAACTCAAGAGGCAGTTCGGACTGGACTTCATCGGAGTCCAGGATCAACTGGACTGGGTAGAACATTACCCCGCTACAGATCTAACCTTGGGGATTTTAAACAACAGACTGCGCCCTGAATCCAACGAAGAAACCATGGTCGCAGCTACAGAGGCAGATGATGGAGCAGCTATCACCATGCAGGTATTAAAACTTTTAAGCAGCGGGGAACCTGTAGGATTTAATGACCTGCGCTACTGGGATGCCAAACAGGGACTCTACTGGTTTGTCAATTCCGGAGCCCTTGCTCCCTACTTTGCCTATGGCAGCCATGAGTCCCTTGAAGGGGCCTGGTCTGAGCGTCAGACTTACATGTACTTCAAACAAGGAGGCGGCACATGCACTGTCGTGGTTCGTGTGCCAGGAGTTGTTACATGGGCGCGTTTTTCTTTTCGGAACCACAAGATATATCTCTGTGCAGGCCGCAGCATCACAGATATTCCCACTGAAGAGCAATGGAAGGAACGCTCAAACCAGTGCAATCCGGAATGGCCGCACTGGTATTTGAAGCTTTGCAGCCAGGTCGAGTGGAAGATCAATTCCAATCATCCGATCACAGTAAAGGGAGATTACCTTGCCGATCTTAAGGCGGTTGCCGAAGAATTAGGAATCCCATTTGAATGCTATGATTACAAAACTCCTGATCAGTTAGTCAGTTAATCTGTTAGACTGTTAATCGGTTGGTCAGTTAGTCGGTTAATCAGTTAGTCGGTTAGACTGTTAATCGGTTGGTCAGTTAGTCAGTTTATCTTTGATTCAATTCTATGCGTGACTACTACTCCGCGCTTTTTTAATTCATTCATGAAAGGCCCATATAATTCTGCATGAAAAATATCTTCTGGAAAAATGACTCCCCTCCTAGTAATCGTTCCCATAGCAACCATCTGGGCCGTAATCGAAGCAGGAAAACTCGTCGTCTTTGCCATGGAAGTATAACCCTTCTCTGAATCATAGTAGTCAACCATCTCAAATATATGGGTCGCCGGTTCCCCTGCTTTCCTGCCAGATACGACTATCCTTAACAGAGTCGCATCCTTCTCCTCCCCTAATTTTATCCTCTCATCCAGAAGCTCCTCCAGCACCCTGCGAGGAATGACCTCCTTCCCGCTCACAAGAATCGGATCAGAAGAAAAAAGGCCGCATGCTTTCAGGGTCTCTATCCTTTCAGTATGGCCTTTGTGCCGAATCGTCTTTTCAGCAAGTTCATCCCTGATTCTTCCATTCATCGTATAGAGAAGCGAGTTCAAGCCGTCCGTGTAAGAGCATTCCATCTCTGAAAAAGGAGGAGGAAACTGGATGGCTTCAATACCGGACAAAGGCGGCACTTCGCTTACTTCTCCATTCTTCAGAATCAAAGCATCTCTATCATAAAAATCGAGAAGGCTCTCTACGGCATAAACAATCCTGTAATAAAGAGGAGGCGCAGGACGAACAGGATTTCCTCCCACATAGATGACGGCTCTGTCTGCCTCATCCAGCAGATGAACAGCTCTCCCCACACAAACATTGGTAATTCCAGGCGAAACGCCGACACCCGATATGACAGCTATCCCTTTTTTCTTTGCCTCATCATCATATTCAAGACGCTCTAGAGGCCCCTCCCCTACTAAATCCACAAAATGAACACCGTTGCGAACAGCCGCATCTAATGTCATAAAACTTTGCCTGTGAAGAAGAGCACATAGGGCTACATCTTTCCCCTCAAAAATTTCCTCTCTCTGCTGCTTATCCTCAACATCTTTTTGTAAAGGAATAAGCCTTTCGCTTCGAATCATTTCTGCGGCCTTTTCAAGCTGCTCAGAGCTGATATCCACAAGAGTAACCATGCATTGAGGATCACTTTCAATCAAGTCCTTGGCCAACACGACTCCCATCTTCCCTGCTCCCATGACAAGAAAATGACTCATGTTCTCCCTCATTTGCATTCAACAGGAGAAGTAAGATACTCATCCAATTTGTTCAATTTTTCCTTATCTTTTTTTGATAAAAAAACTTTCTGATACTTATTTATTATATCTCTTTTCTTCACTTCAATTATATCAATATTTTCTGGAAGTTTTGAAACAATTTCATGATGAGCCCCTAAAAAAAGAATCCCGGTCTCTCCTTCATCCAAAGTTTTATCTATGGTCTCAGCAATAGATTCATCTCTTTCTCTCAGCAGTTTTTTTTTATGAAATCTATAATTTAGAGCAGCTATTATTTTTTTCACCATTTTCTTTGCTTTAGTTATCTTAATGATATAATCATACTCTTTCTTGACTAGAGAAAAGTTCTCGGTTTTTAGTAATTGAGCTCCTTGCTGGACTAATCGAGAGACAATTTTATAGTTTATACTCCCCTTTTTCTCTCCTTCAGTGACAATTCTCATTCCCATCTCCCCATCAGCAACCATCCCATCTTGAAATATTTTAAAACCTTTTACTTCTAGGGAATCAAAATAGCGAGCGATAGAATCCCAAAATCTTAGTACAGTATCCTTATGTTTTTTCCAATCTTCGCTTCCGAATGAACTTCCAGCCCTCTTATCTATCTCCAAAGCAACCTCACCAAGGTCAGCGCTTACATGGATAATTGGGACATAAATCAATTTTCTCATTCCAGAACCTCCTTTCTTCCCCGTAAACTGCAACCTGTCATTCAGACTGTGTCACAATCTGAATGACACCTTTTATTTTACAGACTAACCGAATAACAGACAAACAGAAATTAGTTTTCACCTTTGAGTTTTGAGTTTATGCTTTTCCTTTGATTAAAATAAGGCGGCGATACTTTTATCTTGTCCTTCTAGCTGTGGTTTTAGTGACAGGAGTGCTTTCATCAGGACGTAAGAAATAGCCACAAATATTCCCATCTTCTTTCCCCAGACCAAATCCTGACTTTATAAAGATAATATGGCCCCTTCCTGCATCAGGGCGGCTTATCTGAAGCGGTTTTATGTGGGCTGGATCAGCACTGTATTTGTTCTCCAGGTATTCAGCAAGCATTTTCTCCTGAGCAAGACTAATATTCCCCGGTGCATCAACAATATAAGTTCCCCGGATCCCAGGTATCTCAGGAAACTTTTTCCTTCCTACAAGAGTAAAAAACTCATTTTTTTCAGCATTATTTATTGTATCCATCTTGAGTTCCTCAAAGCTAGAGAGAGGAGCCCAGCTTATCACTCCTAAAGGTCCATTTATGATGCTTCTTAGGTCAGAGCGATCTATAGACTGGAGAGGAGCTTTGGTAGATGTAAGGGAATTTATTAGTCCATTTATTATCCCTGTGATAACAAAGTTTATCCTTTCATAGACTTCAGGCTTTGGCAGCTTCATCATGTTCTCCAGGCTCTCTTTACTTTTTGGCTCTCCGGCTAACCTTTCGGCTGCTGTTTCATTAGATACTACAAAGACTGTAGTCACTTTAGAGGCCTCCCCAAGAGCCTCATGTGCTCTCTCAATGCCTCCCCTCTCAATACTAAAAGGAGTTATAGCAATAGGCAGGAGCACCGTATTAGGAAAGTCCTTCTTCAACTTAGTGAGTACTGGCTTGATGCTTCCGGTTCCGAAACCATATCCAAGGGAATGAATAGTAATGATGCAGTCTGGGTCTAATATTTTTCTTCCTTTGCATATCGTATTTATAGCTTCAGACGTAAGGTCGATAACCGAATCAATGTGCTGCTTGCCGACCTCCGGATCATGAGCTGATCCTTTGTACGGAGGATCCCCGCAGGGAATGATAATATCCACCGAATCTTTAATACGTGTAAGGTCGCTCCCCTGTGAGTTGAAGGCTATCCTTAAACAATCTGGGGGAGTCTCTACTTGGCTGATCACATTTCCTGCCCCGGACCCAAAAGGCATTACTGATACTACATTAAAAAGGGCTAACCCGGGCTCAATATCCTTAACCCTCTCTGATATAATTTTTTGAATGCCTTCAATAATTTGATCTTTTAACTCTGTCATAAAAACCTCCCTTTTTTTTATTTTACCTCTCAGTCTATTTGAGAGGTGAATTTATTTACCCTTATCATATCTTAGTCTTTAATCAGATTTTCCTAAGATACGATCTTAAACATTCCCTCACAATATTTGCTGCCATCTGGATGTGTCGAGTTAAATTCAAAATTAGCATTCCGGTTAATAGCCCTAGCCACATTATTTATGTATTCGCTGCACATAAAAGCACACTTCACCCAACCTGGCTCTTGATCCAACCCCATACTTTTAATAACAGAATACTGCCAGCAGCCAGTCATTCGAATAACTGATTGTGCAGCATTTCTCTCCAGAATCTTAACCTTGGGACTTCCGATAATGGCAGACATTGCTCCATAAGTCTTGGCTATGGCAGCAGCATCATTTCCTTTGATACCCAGTTTCTCTTTGAATGATAGATATTTTTGCCCAATTGAGTTTAGAGCGATTTTTTTGGCTTCCAAAAGGTCTTTCCAGGAGCCCATCTGTCTTCTAATCAAATCTTTCTCCATCTGATAAGTAGCCTGGGTGTATTTAACCAGGTATATGATTCTGACCCAATCCTTACTTGCTACCTCGAACTTCTCTCTGGTAGGAAGCTTTTTTATAACATCTTCGATTGAATCAAATAGAGCATCCTTCATCTCAGGCATCAATCCTTCAAATATTTCCTGTGCCCGGCGTATGCATTCAATCGCCTTCTTGTGTTCCCCTCTGGCCTGATAAATCTCCCCAAGAGTTACATAAGGAAGCGTTTTGTCTTCAGCTTCTTTGATAGACTCCATCGCTTTATCCACAGCCAGATTAAATTGGCCGATATTCATATAAGAATCAGCTAAATTATTGAGGACAAGAGCTAGATTATTTGAATCTTCCTTTAAGGCCTGCAGGTAGTGCTGGATTGAGGCCTCATAATCTCCTTTACCAGCACAACTGGTCCCCATCCTCATGGAATGACTCCAACCTATCTTGTCCAGGCTAAATGTAGCCATCAATTACCTCCTCAGATTCAAGAAAACTGATAAAGTTTTTCTTTAAACTGAAACTCGTAAAGGGCCCTCTCATACAGATCATTGAGTTTTTCATCGGTCACATCTCTTAATTTAATGACACCTTTCTTCAGTTGATATGAATATTTACTCCAATCTGTAATTCTTAACATATCATTCATCCTGCAATACTCGAACAGGGACGTACCAGGGAAAGGGGTTACTATTGAAAATCCAGCACTGTCCATACCATGATTCAATGCCAGATCCTTTGCGAGGTTAATCGTATCCTCGATTGTTTCCACAGTTTCAGTAGGGTAGCCCATCATGAAATATCCGTAAGAAGAAATCCCCACTCTTGCAGTCACATCTATGGCTTCCCTGACTTGTTTGATGGTGAATCCTTTCTTGCAGATGTCAAGTATCCTCTGGTTTCCGAATTCAATCCCATAGAAAATAACCAGGCAGCCGACATTTTTCATCTCATAGAGCAATTCTTCAGACATGAGCCCCACTCTCCCATCACAGGCCCAGATAAGATCGCTTAGTCCCCGGTCGCTTATGCCCCGGCATAAGTCAATGGTCCATTTTTTGTCCACGATGAGAAGGTCATCAACGAATCTTACATATCTTACGCCAAATTTTTGGTAAATTTCCTCGAGCTCATCCAGGACATTCTCCACAGATCTTCTTCTGTGTTTTCTGCCCCAAATAGCAGGAGCAGCACAGAATGCACAATGATAAGGGCATCCTCTTGTGGCTAAGACAGAACTGAATGTTTGGCCTTCAGTCCATAATCCATGATAAGCAGGATTGTGCATTAACTCCCGGGCGGGAAAGGCAAACGCATCAAGGTCTTGAACAAAAGGCCGATCAGGATTAACAATGACGTCATTGCCTTGCTTAAAAGTTATACCTTTAACCTTTGCAAGGTCGCCGCTGTTTGACAGGCAATCGATCAGTTCCAGAACCGTTATTTCGCCTTCCCCCCTCACACAAAAATCAACAAAGTCATCATTAATGATATTTTTATGTTCAAAATGTATATGAGGACCTCCCAGAATCACTCTTATATTGGGATCGATTTCCTTTACCTTTTCTGCAAGATAAAGGGCGCTGTCTATACGTGGGGTAATTGCTGTTATGCCTACGAATTGAGGCTTCTCTTTTTCAACCTTTTGTATCACTTCATCATGGGAAAGGCTTTGAGTCCGTGCTTCTATCAAGCTCACAACTATGCCATTTTGTTTCAATGCTGCTGCTATGTAGGCAAGCCCAAGAGGCGGATATACTTCGTGCATTTCAGTAGCCGTTGGGACTTCCTGGCCTTTGAGCATATCTGGAGTCTGATCAGGGGGGTCAATTAAAAGGCATTTAGGTGGTTGATTATTTTTTAACATGTCTCTTTCCCTTTTGTCTTTTGCTCAGCCGCTTCAATGGTTTTCTTCCATTGGTCTTCTTTCATCTTATACTTCTTAGCTCAAGCTTCTTTTATTTTTGTTATTTTGGATAATCTAACCTCTAAAATTCCATTTTTGTACTTTTTATTCAATCCGTTTGAATTCACTCCGGCAGGAAGAGAAATTTCTTCTTGATACTTTTTCTCAAAAGAATTTGCATCTATTATGAGTTTATCTCTATTCACTCTAATTTGAATATTCTCTTCATTGACACCGAATAACTCCATAGTCACTCTTATATAATCACCCTCATCAAACAAATCTAGAAGTCTTCCTCTCCTTTCCTCCATTCTTTCCCATCCGCTTCCCTCTCCGATGAGCCACCAACTGAATAAAATCTTTTTTCCGGTTTCAGGATATATCTTTGATTTTTCAAAGACTAAAAGCGGATGGCCGATTGTTTTCTCTGCCAGGGGATTTATGACTTCTCTAATTTTTAAGAGCACATCCATGTGATTGGAAGCACCACATAAAGAAGCCATCTCATCAATCGTGGCAAACCTGTTTTCCCAGATATAAGAAACAATAGCTTTGCTTTCTGGATCCAATTCCATAGAAACCCGGTCTATCGCCTCCTGATCAATTTGAAAAAGAGACCTCTCAAAAATCCTCTTTTCCCAGGTCTCTATATCTTTTGCCATGATCCAGGCTCGAGATAATTCTTCGCTACCTGGACGCCGGAAAGAAAGGCAGAGTGAATCCTTGTTCCTTAAGATAAATCCCCTCTGCTGGATGCTGATTCCGGTTATGTTTTCCAAGAACGTTTGAAATATATTCCTGGACGGCTGCCACAGAAAAAGCCTAAAATTTGTCAGATAAAGATGGCCGGGCTTCCAGCCGCTTCGTAAATTATTTTTGTAGAAACCTGGACTGGTGAGGATAACTTCCTCATTTTCAAAAAAGTCAGGTTTATTTCTCATTTTAATAATCTATTGTCTTTTTCTTAAATGGCTTTGGAGGGATCTTTTTGTCACTTTCTTTCTTTGATTCTTGTTCTCGTTTTTTCATTTCTTCTTCGAGGAGTTTAAGTCTCACCTTCTTGTCAACCTCTCTTCCCGTAGAATGATATATCCTTGAGTCTTCTCCAGTGGAATATTCTACAGGATATTTTCTCCTTTTCTTTTCCCATTCATCCCAATCCATGGAAGTGGAATGCCTTACTCTAGAATCTCTTCCAATAGAATATTTCACTCTTTTACGGCTCACTTTTTAATACTCCCATTTTTGAGTTGGCCATTTTTTTTCTCTTTTCTTTTTTAATCCAAACTTCATTTGAAGCGTGGTTGGGGTATTGGGGCCCCGGTTATAAATTGTTGCCCAGGGATCTTGTTTCGAGCCCATCAATTTGACTTCTACCCGGCAGTTGAATTTTAGCTTTGATTCTTCAAGTATGTCTTCGACCAGCGCCAGTTTTCCCTCTTCATCTATCTGACTTTTTCCCTCCATCATTATGACCTGGAACATGGTGAGACGGGGACTTGAACGAGGATGGTGGATGATGAGATACGGCCAGCGGCTTGAATCCTTGATTCTGATGACTTTAACATCAACAGGACTTCCAGGTCTAAACCCGAGTTGATCTCCTATATTGGAAGGGATTTTCACTTTTCCTTCCTCATCGACTTTACTAAATCCTTTTAAAAGCGCCATCTCTTTCTCTTTAATTTTTAGACCGAATAACGTTGGTCTTTTTTCCTTCCTTCCTTAATTTCATCATAAACAACTTCTGTGAGTTTTCTTAACTCTTCCGTCTTCGATCTTATCTCATCACTTTTCCCCTGCGCTAAGGCTTTCTTAACTCTTAAAATAGCCCTTTCTATCTCATCCATCTGAGGTTTATTCAAAACTTCCAAGTTCTCTTCTATGACTACCTGAGCACCTGCAATTATGCTTTCCGCCCGAATTGCAGCCTGGATTTGTTCTTTCCTCTTAATGTCGTCCTCAGCATACACTCTGGTTTCTTCTAACATTTTTTTGATCTGACCCTGAGATAGTCTTTTTGAAGAAATTATTCTCATACTTTTTTGATTCTCAGTATGGAGATCCAGGGCAGAAACTTGAAGAATTCCATTACTATCTATATGGAAAGAAACTTCAATCTGAGGCTCTCCTCTTCGGGCAAAAGGGATATCATCTAAAGTAAACTTACCCAGGCTGATATTATCTAAAGCCAGAGCTCTTTCTCCCTGCAATATATGAATATCCACTTGTGTCTGGTTATCGAGAGCAGTGGTGAAGATTTGGCCATGGGTTGTTGGAATAGAGGCATTTCTCTCTATAATCTTAGTGAATATCCCTCCCATTGTTTCAATTCCCAAAGAAAGAGGAGTGACCTCTACTAATGTTACATGATCGATCTCGCCAACTAAAACCCCAGCTTGAATAGCTGCCCCAATCGCCACAACTTCATCAGGATTAATGTCCCTGTAGGGCTCCCTCGCGAAAAGTTCTCTAGCAAGTTGCCAAATACAAGGCATTCTTGTTGATCCTCCCACTAAGACTACTCTATCGATATTGTGATGTGTTAGTTTGGCATCTCTGAGTGCCTGTTTAGTGGGATCAATCATCTTTTCCAATAAATCTTTGGTTAGCTCTTCAAATTTTTTTCTGGTTAAAGTCATTTCCAGGTCTATCCCTCTAACAAAAAAGGGAATTCTGATATTGGACTCGGACTTATCGGACAATTTTTTTTTAGCCTTCTCCGAAGCTTCTCTTAATCTTTGAATGGCTATCCTGTCTCCTCTTGTTTCAATTTTATGTATTCTCATGAATTTCTCTGCAAGATAGTCCACCACTCTCTGATCCCAATCATCTCCACCAAGAAAAGTATCCCCATTAACAGCTTTGACTTCAAACACTCCCTGACCCAATTCCAGGATGGAAACATCAAATGTCCCTCCTCCTAAATCCCAGACCAAGACATGCTGAAGGTCCTCGTTATTTAAGCCATATGCCAAGGAGGCAGCAGTCGGTTCATTTAAGACTCGCATCACGTCCAGGTCTGCAAGAAGAGCAGCCTCCATAGTAGCCTGGCGTTGATTATCGTTAAAATAGGCAGGTACTGTAATGACCGCCCTCTTCACTTCTTCACCTAAAAATGCCTCTGCTTCCTTTTTCACTTTGTGCAGGATAAAACCTGATATCTCTTGAGGCGTATATATCTTTCCGTTGGCTTCTATCTTTCTATCGCTTCCCATGTACCGTTTAACGGATGATATAGTCCGAGCAGGATTAGCCACTGCTTGAGCCCTGGCAACTTTTCCTACCAATTTAGCTCCGTCATCAGTAAAAGCCACCACTGAGGGAACAAGATTTCCTCCTTCACGACTTGGGATAACTTTAACTTTACCATCTTCTATGTATGCTACAACCGAAAACGTCGTCCCCAAATCAATACCAACCGCTTTACTCATCTATTGCTTCGCTCCTTACTCCTAACTCCTCACTTGATCAATTTTTAATTTTTAATTTCTCTCTTTGTCTTGGGCTGGTCCAGCCGCATATTAAACATCCCTCTTCCAATAAGTCTTCAGCCGACGCAAGTTTTCCACATTGAGGGCATGTCTCTTTCTCCTCTTCAGTCTGACTTCCCTTAACTATGACCTTGTTAATGGCCTCCTCCCATTCATCAATTTCTCTTTTTCCGGAAAAGCTGGCCACAACTTTGGTTCCATTAGCACTGTAAACGACATCCAGCACTTCTTGATCCTTTAATACGGTGCTCAAATCCCTCCGCTCTTTCACGGCCGCACTAATCTTCTCTACGGGTATCTGGAAAACTATCTTGCTTGCAAACTCATACCACCAGACTAATCTTTTATTGGTAATGTAGAGGTAGCCGGGTTTCCAGGTCTCACCTAAGATTCCACTCTCGTGCACGAGATGCCACATTTTTCCTTTACAGAAAATTTTCTCCCCATCCATCAGAAAGTTATATGTCCTCTCATCAAGCTCTTCTTTTGGCACCTTTTCATCTAAAGATACCCCGGCCTTCTGTATTAAATGTTTAAGTTTTTGCAAGAACTGCTGAGTGTCGAGGACACTTATTCGAACCACCTTTTTATCCTGGAGATAGAGATATATAATATCCCTGTTTTTTCCGGTAAAGGATGTCTCGCTTCTAACTGTTATGGCTCTTATCCTATCAACAGGAGTCTCGAAGACTACCTCATCAAAATCCTTCTGATAAAGCAGGAGCCTGGTATTGGTAAGGTAAAATTGCCCCGATTTCCAGGCATTATAAATTCCACTTTTATAGTGGTAAGAGCCAAATATTTTCAAAATGAGTTCTTCTCCTTCCTCTATTAAGGAAACTTCTTTTGTCTTCCTATGCTGGGTTTCCCACATACGGGTTTTGACATCCATGTCCTGCATTAAGCCGTACTCCGTCATGGTCTCCATTCCAGCCAGGGCCGCTCTGAGATTAACCCCAATCAAAGGAATTCCAGCCACTGAGATGACGACATCAGCATAGAGCACAACTCCCTTGTCAAAAACTCTATCCAATAAATCAACTAAAGTGGCTCTACCTCTCCACTCTCGATCTGGCTCCATTTGTCGCTTCGCTCCTTTATCAGAAATCAGAAAACAGAAGTCAGATTTCAGAAAAATTCTGCCAGCTTTTCATAAGAGAGAACAGCATTGCACTAACTTCATCATAACTTCCATCCAATCTTTTATGCTCCTCTTCAGGTATGTATTTACAACTCTTGGCAAAATCTAACCAGCCTCGAGTTTCTTCAGAAGAACCAAGAGCATCATTTAAATGTCTAATAAATACCTGTTCATATTTTCTTTTTGCAAATCCTTCTCTTATATTTATAGCTACTGACCTAGAAGATCTTTTTATCTGATCAGTCAATGAATATGTCTCTTCTTTGGGAAATTTCTTAGTTATTTCAAATATCTCCATAGCCAACTTATATGCCATTTGATACACTTTCAAATCTTTGCAACTTTTTATAACCTCTGTTTTCATCTTTATCCTTTCTAAATTTCTGTTTTCTGTCTTCTGTCTTCTGTCTTTAGACGAATGAGTACGGTGGCCATGGTCCTGTGAATCGCACAGAGAACCCTTCCATGCTATTGATTTTATCCAACTCCTCGCCCAGGGCTTCAACACCCTTTTTATACGCCAGGCAGGATACATTCATAAGCATCTGCCACGGTTCCTCTTCTTTCTTTAATTTTTCCACTCTAATATCTTCAATACATTTTTTGATTCTTTCGTAGAATTCCTTGAAATATATTTCTGCTTCTTTCTCTAATTTTCCTCTCAATATTTTTTCTAATTTTTGCTTATACATGTAGGCCACACCTTTTGGCTTGGATTTTATTTCCTCGCTCAATTTTTCAAGTTCCTCATCTTTTTCTGTAAGCAGCTGAGAAATAAATTTAGTATCCCAGGAAACTTGAACCCCATATTCAGCTTTACCTTTTACTTTATGTAATTTTTCTCTCAGGTTCTGGTAATCTCCTTTCAGCCAATCTATAACCACTTCCTCTGCGCCTTTATCTTTATCAGCCTTGATTATAGTATCAAATCCAAACGGAAGAACTGTCCCCAGCCTCCCCCAGGTTGTTTCCACAACCTTTTCGTGAGTAATAACCCAGTTTTTCACCTCCTCACTATCTTTTGATTCATATGGCTTTGCATTACAGTCATGAACTACAGCAGATATATCCTGGTAAGGGATGGTATAAACACGGTTTCCATCTAGACCAATTTTCCCTAACTTCACTTTTTGAGGACTCGCAACAATACAATAAACATATCTTGCTTCAGCCATGTCGCTTCGCTCCAATTAAAAATTTAAAATGTAAAATTAAAAATTTATATATCTTTTAATTTTGTTTCTTCTTCCCATCCTTCCGGATTTATTATCTGATCTAAAACATCATCTACAAGGTCATCGAGTCCATCCCTCACTTGTTTGACTGCATCCGAAACTCCCTGCTCTTCTTTCATCTGGTCGATGGCAATATCAATTTCCTCAAGAGCTCTTCCTAATCTTTCAATCTCCTCTTCGGTCAGGCTTCCGCCTTCCATGCGTCTGAGCGCTTGATGTTTGAGGGCATCCCTGATTATCTCTACGATAGCAATCACCAGACCCAAAAGCCCGTGTTTCAAATTGTCTTCATTAATGTCAATAGCCACGCCTTTCTCCAATGACAAATGTCAAATAAAAAATGACAAATAAAAAAAATAAAATTGACGTCATTTCTAGCTTTTTTGTCATTTGTCATTTGTCATTTGTCATTTCTTCATTATCTTAATCTCAAGTATCCCATTCTTATAACTCCTGGTCATCTTTCCTTTGGGAACACAGGGCAATATTATTTCCTTGTGGTACTTTTTCCCGGCCTTATCAGCGGAAACGGCTAATTTATCTTTCTCTAAAATTACTTTTATGGTTTTTTCATTAGCTCCAGGGATTTCAACGATGGTCATTACATATTCTTCCTCATCAAATATATCCACTTCTCTTTCCCTGGGGACAGGCCTTTCCCTTTTTATCCCATCCTTTCTTCTTGCCATCGTCCCTGGCCTGAATCCTCTGCCAGGATAAGATGTCCTTTCCTCTGTTCTTTTTAATGGAGTTGTCTTTAATTTTCTCTTCAATTCCGCATCAACCATCTTTAGCCTATCCTGAAATTCAGGAAGCTTTTCTACGCTTTTTATCAGACCGCCAATTCCAAACATATTTCCCACGCTCCTGAGTATCTCGCCAGCACCTGTTTCTCCTGTCACTTCTGCTTTTTCTTCCTTGCCTATCTCTTTTCCTTTTTCAAGCTTTCTGATTCTTGCCTCTAGTTCTTTTATCCTTTTCTCGTAATTTTCTTTATCTGATTCTTTCATTTTTTCTTGCTCCTTATTTTCCATTTAGGCTTCCAGCCGCACATATAACATCCCTTTTCCTCTAATTCCTTCATTATCACTTGAATTCCGCATTCAGGGCATTTTGTCCGATATGAGTGTTTATTTTCTTTATTAACCATGACTAAAGGCTCGACCTGTTTGCTCTTGCTCAGCCGGCTCATCTGCTTCGCCTGAGCTGTTTTAATTTCTTCCTCTGTTCCTTTCCATTTACACAAATAACAACCATCTTTGATCAACAGTTTCTTTACTACCCTTCTCCCACAGGAAGGACATAACATCCAGTAACCAGATTTCCTTTGTTTTTCATCTTTCATTTGAGTTTCTTTTAATATAACGCCCAATAAAGTCTCTTCAACAAGGTCTACTGGCATTTATTTCCTCCTTTTCATGTTTCCAGTATAGAACGGCCGTCTTGTTCATACATAAATCTGGACAACTCTGTAAGATTCTCCATACCCATGATTTCATGGGATAGTAAAGGTATTCTAGTTATGATATGTCCTTTATATCTGCTATTGTTATTGACTTCTTTTATATAGCCAATCTGTTCCTTTCTCTTTACTGAGCAAAAGCTGCACCTGGTAGATGGAATTATCATGTTAATGATAAGGTGTCTACAGGGAATACCCAGATTCATGATGTCAGAAAGGAGGTCTTCTGTTTCCAGGATGGCCATTGCTTCTGCAATTGTTACAGCGACAAACTCGGCTTTTGAAGGATCAGTGAGGGTTTCCCTCATATAGCGCACCGTGGCTTGAGAAGTTAATATTTTCCTGCTTATTATCTCTAAATTATTTACTGGATATTCTCTCTGGTATTTTAATATGGCTTTATAAGTCACTCTCAGCCATTCTCTAACCAGCTCTGGGACTTTTAATAGCTGGACAAGATGGCCGGTCGGGGCTGTATCAAAAATATAAATGTCATATTCATTGTTCCGAATGAAGCTCATTATCTTATCCAAGGCCAGGACTTCTTCTAATCCCGGTGGATATGTATCTACAAATCCGGTCATCACCTTCTGGTCAAAATTGACTCTCCACTTTTTGACATCACTGCTTTGTTTATCCTGCCACTTCTTGAAAGCATCTTCGATATTTTTCTTATACTCCTTCCTGAAATCCTGATACAATCTGGCACCATCGATTTCCATGGCAAAAAGATTGTCTGTTTTTGGGACAGGAGTTACTTTATCGCCGACAGTAATAGCATAACTGTCTGATAGGGAATGAGCCGGATCAGTGGAAAAAACCAATATTTTTTTTCCAGGATTGTGGGCGGCTAAAGCAACAGCAGAAGCAGCCGAAACAGTGGTTTTTCCAACTCCTCCTTTTCCTCCAAAGATAATGAATTGAAAATCTTCATCCAGAATCTCTGACATCGTACCAGGAAGAAAAGAGTTCCCTTCTTCTTCATGCTTAATAGAAAGATTGGAGAAAGAATAAGATTGTTCCCGGTTTAGAACTCTGCCGAAGTTCAATAGATCTCTATCCCCCCTGACCTCACGGGGAAACACAGGGACTAGAATGAGATTATAAGAGCCAAATATTTCATCTATTTCACCTAAGTGCTTTTGCTGCTCCCATTTCCTTTTGGAACAAAAGACACACTCTTTTTCTCTTTGAAACTGGTTAACAATGATATTCCGGACACAGATATTCTCTTTTTTTAGAGTATCAAGAAGTCTTTCAGTTTCTGCTATGCTTAATTCTTCAGGTATTGTAACAGGAACAAATTCACATACCTCTGGATTTTTTAAAACTGTTAATATTTTTTCCAGTTTTTTTCCAAAATCATCAAGAAATTTAGAGACATTTCCTTTAGGAGGAGCCCGGCCCGGGATGTGAAATCCCAGGGCAGCCACTCCCACAGAAACACGCTTATACCTTGACAGGGACATATTGAAAAGTTCTATCCATTTGAGTACTTTATCAGGCAGTGCCAAAAGCCTGAGGGTATGGCCTGTGGGAGCTGTATCCCAGATGACTAAATCATACTCATAATCTCTGAATATTCCGAACCTTAAAAAATTCACAAATTCAAGAAGAATCATCATTTCTTCCATACCAGGGAGCTTGAAAGAAAGGAAATCTCTTATATCAATCTGGTCTGTGGAAAAGGACATATTGGACAAATTGTCTATGGCATGCCTGTTTTTTTTCTTGAATTTTTGGAGCAAGGAAGAAGAATCCATTTCTATCGCCCATAGATTATTCATTCCTTTTACAGGGGTAATGTAATCATTCACTTCACAATTGAAACTATCTGCCAGTGAATGGGCAGGGTCACTGGAGGCAACCAAAATCCTCTTTTCCGGAAAAAGGCGAGCTAGATACACAGCAGTAGCAGCCGATGATGTTGTTTTTCCAGTTCCTCCCTTTCCTCCAAAAATCACCAGGCGAAGAGTTTTTTTGCTCAAGAAACTGGCAGATTCAGGAATGGAATCCTTTCCTGCGAAGGCTATTTCACCTTTTTCAGTCATATTATTTCTTTAAACTTCCATTTTTCTTATTTATTAAAATTTACTTATTATTACTCTTTTTTATTTTTTAAATTCCTTCCCATCTCCTTATCTCCCTTTATTCTATCTCAGCCTTGGCCTTTGCCTTGGCGCTCACCCATCCACACCAGGGACAGCCGGTGCTAATAAGCTCTTCTACTGATATTTTCTTGGCACATTGAGGGCAACTCTCTTTCTGGATCGTTGCTTCTTTCCATGCTGCAGTCTCGATATTGGTCCCGCTGGGAAACTCAAGGCCGTACTTGGCAGCCGTCTCAAAGGAGGCTAGGGCTGCTCTAATCTTAATTCCTAAAAGCTCTACTCCAGCTATAGATACAGTGATATCAGCATTGATGACCAATCCTTTATCCAGGATTCTATCGATAACATCCACTAAAGTGCCTGATGTTTCTCTTGTCGCTTCCAATGCCATTATGCTTCCTCGCTATCGCTCGTCGGAATTAAAAATTTATAAAGCCGACATAAGCTCTTTTCAACCTTCATGGTCACTTAGGCAACACTCCTTGGCCTTTGCATTTTGGACAGGGTACGGGTTGAGGACGGCGGGGATAGATTCCTGTTCCTTTACACACAGAACATTTTTTTGATGGAGTGATCTCAGTCACCTTTCCTACACCTTTACAGGCAAGACAGTGAAGCCGACTGGTTGTGTAGGGCTGAATACCTGAACCATTGCAAAAATTACAGTTGACTACTGGTCCTAATATTTCTACTTCACCCTTCCCCAGGCAGACCTGGCAGTCTGATAATTCAGATAAAACTCCCCAGGGGTCCTTGCCTTTCCCATCGCATAAGGCACACTTCACAGTCACCATTTTCTCCTTTATCTTTTTAAGCTCTTCTTCACTTGCCTTTGAGCTTCTCTTGAACATTCTTGCTTTTTTTATTCTTGGTTTTTTAGCCATTGTTAGCCTCCTTGCTTATTTCTTTTATTTCATCAAACCTTGCTGTTATCTTCTTCGGAGATCTCATGCACTCTTCTAGTCAAACTTTTGACCATTTCAACGGGCTGATAGGGCGCTGTTATTACCTTTCCCAGGAATTTGAATAGACCAATATCTTTGGGCTTTAATTCTCTCTTTCGCTTAGTAGGAAGTCCTGTTCTACCCCACTGTCTTGATGGCAACACTCCCCAATACCTCGGTATAGTTATAGCTGGTCGGGAGCTAACAAGAGGCACATAACCAGAAACAAGGGGAATCTCACGGCTAACCAAAGGCACACTAGTACTCGCTGAAGGGAGTTCCTCAGTCATAAACGGCAGATTCTTTTTATCAGAGTTCCCCTTCTGAAGTCTTCGTTGGTTTGGGGATTTTTCTCTTTTCAAAGGATCTTCTTTATTTTTTGGAGATAAATTTTTCTTTTTTGGTGACATTTTCTTACTCCTTTCCTTTGCCATACATAATCTCAGAAAGACTTGTCAGGTTATCTATACCTTCAACCTTATGAGGAAGAAGAGGCACCTGGCTAACACGATACCCAGTGATTTTCTTTGTTGCTTCCTTAATAGCCTTGAGCTGCTCTTTTCTCTTAACAGAACAAAAACCGCACTTAGTAGGAGGGATTACCATATTGACTACAAGATACTGACATGGAATCTTGAGTCTTGCGAGGGCGGCGAGAAGGTCTTCTGTCTCTGCAAATCCCATTGCCTCAGGGACGGTTACAGCCACAAATTCAGTTTCGCGAGAATCGGTGAGTATCTCTTGTACTCTTCTCACTCTCTTTGAAAAGTCTATAAGCTCTTCGGCTGTTTTCATCATTCGTACGACTCCTTTATATTTCATGAGGAGCTTAAAGATAGTTTTTAGCCAATTCCTCATCAATGAAGGAATCTCTAAGAAACGGATGAGATGACCTGTGGCTGCTGAATCCAGGATATACAAATCAAACATTCCTTGTTTTAAAAAGTCCGTAACTTTATTTAAAGCTAAGATTTCGTCTAATCCTGGAGGAGTTACAGTAAAGAGTTCTGTCACTACCTCTCGATCAAACTTTATATCCATTCCCCTTCCCAAAAAGCCATCGAAGATTTCCTCTATGTCCTCTTTATGTTCCTTCTTCCAGCCTTCTAACAGCTTTGAAGCATCTATCTCAAAACCGCATAAATTCTTAAGTCCGTTAACAGGCGTGACTTTATCCCCGATGGATACAGCAAAGCAATCGGACAAGGCATGGGCAGGGTTTGTGGAGAAGATCAGAAATTTCTTATCTGGATTTTCTTCAGCCATCCGAAAGGCAGTCGCACATGCTAAAGATGTTTTGCCGACCCCGCCTTTCCCCCCGAATAAAATAAACTGAAAGTCTTTCTCTAGAATATCCGATATTTGATATCGAGGCATTATTTGGCTCTTTGGAAGAACAGAGAGGCGCTTCGGGGGCTTGTATTCATATTTTTTTTCGTCAAATAAGACCTGGGCGTATTCTTCCAACCGCTCTATCCCCCGAATCTCATACGGAAACAAGGGCATCTTATAAAGGCAATAACTGGAAAATTTTGCCCTGATCTGAGCCAGATATAGTTTTTGTTCTCCTTCCCGGGATGCACAGAGAGGACAATTTTTCCCTTGGCCTGCAATCCTATTGGCTATGATATTTTTAGCGGGGACGTTATAACTTTTAAGGCGGCTCAAGAGTCTCTGGGTCTCATCGATTGACATGGGCTCAGGGATAGTAACTGTAATAAATTCAGTGGATTGGGAATTATTTAAAAGGTTTTTTACGCGGCTTATATCCCTGGACATTGTATCCAGAAATTCATCAGCATCATCTTTCTTATACCTGCCGGTAAAATGTCTGGCAAGGAATCTATGTTTTGACTGCATCACGTCCATCAGGTGAATCCACTTCTTCATCTCGCCAGGTAAACTCAACAGCCTGATCGTATGGCCAGTGGGAGCAGTATCAAGGATAACCAGATCATACTGTTCCTCTCTCAGGATATTGGCAATGGCTATTATGCCCATAATCTCATCCAGACCAGGTATTGTGAGCTCGTAAAAGTCGGCAATGTCCTGTTGGTCAAAGAAGGTACCGTGGTCAGCTATCTTTTTAATTGCCATCTCATGCTCCTTCTTGAATTCTTCTCCCACCTCATTAGCATTTATCTCCAAGGCCCAGAGATTATCCGTACCTTCAATAGGAGTGATGTAGTTTCCTACCTGACAGTTGAAACTGTCTCCTACTGAGTGGGCAGGGTCGCAGGAAGCGATGAGCATCTTCCTTTCTCCGTAAAGCCTGGCCAGGTGGAGAGCTGTTGCACAAGCAGATGTAGTCTTTCCACAACCACCTTTGCCGCCAAAAAGTATGAATTTTAATTTCTCTCTGTTTTCTAGAAATTCAGGATGAGACACAGAATCCCTCTCTCCCAAGGAATAATCCTCGTTGCTTGCTATTCAATTCTTGGTAAAATAAATTTATCCACTATCTAAAATCTAATATCGAATATCTCTTATATCTTATTCTTCCTCTATTTCTTCGGTATCTACTCTCTTTCTTAGCCTCTTGCGATTGAACTCAATCATGTTTCCATCATCATCTAGTATTGTCTCATAAACAGCCATGATATCCATCTGATCAGGAATGGAATGCTTTTCTATCATCTCCATAGTGATTTTCCACCCTTTTTCTTCCTTGACTGCTCCCAAAGTAGTTGAGAGTTCGAGCCCTGTGACTTTACTTAATTCTTCACGGGCTTTTTCAATTAAGTCTGGGATGTTTTTAGCCATTTTAAGCCTCCTATTTGTTGTTATTTTAATAATGAATCTTTCTTTAGAAAATTCTCTCCTTTTAGCATAATTCTGCATTTTCCAGTTACGCCAAAATTGATATAATCATTTCTACCTAACGATTCACATATAAGCCGAGTATAATAACGGCTGATTCTCATCATATCAGCTAACCTTGTATAATGGAGGGAACCTCCCCTTTTTGAAATCTTAGCGAGTGCTTCTCTTTCCATGCTTACCACCTTAATCACCTCCTTACAGTTAGATAATTTTTATCTCTTCTTTTTAATCCTCGCTCCACATGAAGGACAGAATGTATATTCATAATAATAACGCCATGTCGCCCCACACTCCTCACACTCAATGTTAAGGGATAGTCCGCATTCTGAACAGAACTGCAGATTTCCCGCGGTTACTGTTCCACAGCGAGGGCATCTAAAAGGGCCTATTTTTTCCCTGGATTGTTTCATTTCTCTTTCCTCCAACAACCGAAATAATTAAAAATGTAAAATTAAATTTTTAATTTTTAAATTTTAATTCCCCTCTTCGTATTCTCTGATAGCTTCTAACTTCTCCAAAAGCTCTGCCTCTTTTTTCTCATATTCTTCCTCGCTTATCTCATCCATTTCAAAACGCATCTGAAGGTTTAATAGCTCCTCATGCACCCTGGATTTATCTGTAAGTTCGGTTTCTGCTTGAACCTTCAACTTCTGGCCAATCCAGGCGACACCTTTTACAGGAAGAAAGAAGGGAATGAGAAAATCTATTAGCCCAAATTTTATTTCTTCCTCAGATCTTGTATAAGTTTTTTTCTTCATCTCTAATCTTTTTTTTCTTTTAGCGTAATGACCAATTCCACAAAATTGCATGGTGGAACTGGGCCAACATATTTGAATTTTGTCCTGCCATCATAGGTTGATTCTAATCTTTCAATGATATTATCGAATTCATCTATCTGACTATCATCAACCAAAAAAGCAGTGTTGGTGACCATACTGTCCCCGAATACCTTGTTGTGGCGAAGCTCGTAGTAAACACCCTTCATGGTCTTTAAAATCTCTGCTTCCTCTTTAGCTCTCTTCGCATCAAGGGCCTTTTTGACCATTTCTCCTAAACCCATCCTCTGACTTTGTACCTGGCCAGGATTTCTTGAGACTATTCTTCTCTTTAGTATTCTTATATCCCTATTTTCATCCAAAATCTCATGGTAGATTGTCTCTATGTTCATCCAGATAGCCTTGAGGCCTAATTCCATCCTATTGCACATCCGATTCAAAAGATCTTTTAGCTCTCTATACCTGGCCTCTAATATTTCATGTTTGATTCTTTCTTCAGAACTTCGACTATTACTTCCCGGAGCAATGGTGCCAAACTTTACAGGTAGAATAGTAAAATCATTCATTGCCATCTCCATCACTTTCATATGTGCCATGGTGTATTCTCTAGAGATGGAATATTTTACAATTAGAGAATCACTGACAACTGCAGCTATATCTTCAAAGACAACAGAATGAACCATATCTCCTCTGCCTCCTATCCCAATGGGACCGAAATCTCTCTCCTCTCCAGCATCAATTATGCAGTAAATATATTTCCCTTCTGATGGCATTATTTATTTCCTGTTATTCTTCTGCTCCCCACCTTATTACTAAATTGACAAAATTAAATGGTGGAGCTGGGCCAACATATTTAAACTTCAAGCTACCCTTGTATTTTTCAGTGACTTCATCTACTAAGTCATCAAATTCTCTTTCCTGCATTCTGTCCACCAAGAAAGCACTGTTGAGAACCATATTATCTCCGACCGTCTCATTAAGACGAAGGTTTATGCATTTTGGTTTTAACACTTGAAGGATTTCCTCAGCATCCGCTTCTCTCCTCATATCCAGGGCTTTTTTAACTTTCTCCCCCAAAGCGATCCTTTCATTTAAGGAAACATCCTTATTATTTTTTTGTATTTTTTCTTTTAATACTTTCACCTCTCTCTCAGAAGCTCCAATCTCTTTAAAGATTTTATCCATGTTGAGCCAAAACACTTTAAGTCCCAGTTCTACCTTGTTATCCATCGACCTTAAGAGATTCTTAAACTCCTGGTATCTCTTCATTAAGAGGCTTCTAACTTCATCAATGCTCGAAGCAATTGTGCAGAATCTCACTGGAAGGACAGTATAATCCTTCATGACTTCTTCTATTACTCTTTCATGAGCCATGAGATTATGCCGGCTTATCACATATTTCGTCATGGGAGTAGAACTGATGACACAGGCTAAATCGCGATAGCACAAGGTATGGATTTCGTCTCCTCTTTTTCCTATTCCATTAGGGCCAAAAGTGCGGTGCGAAGGTTCTTCAATTATGCAATACAAATATTTCCCTTCATCAAGCATCTTATGGCTCCTTTCCTATATCAAGAATGCTTATTATGTAGGCACCCATCACATCTTCTTTTTTGAGTGACCTCTTTTCAGCTCCGCAAAAATCTACCAGCAATTTGTAGGCTTTGTGGATTTCTTCGAATTCTTTCTGGGCATCAATGTCGTCAGGGAATTTATCAGGATGCTTTTCCTGGGCTAGTTTCCGATAAGCTTCTTTGATTTCTGAGGCATTGACTTCCTCACCTAAATCCAATAGTTTCCTTGCCTTATCAATCTCTTCAAAATCAGCCTTTATTATCTCATAGGTCGCAAAACTGTATGGGGGGAGAGGGCCAACACATCTGAAATTTATCGCCTCATTGTACATTTTATTCAATTCATTGAGAGCCTGGTCTAACTTGTTTTCTTTATCCTCATCTAGAAGAAAAGCGCAATTTAAAATCATCTTATCGTCCATAATCTCATGTTTTTTTGAGTCATTGACTTCTGCTTTACCCTTTAAGAATTCAATCATCTCCACTTGAAGCTCATCCCTCTTTTTCTCCAGAGCATCCTTAATCATGCTTCCGATTTTCACTCTGTCCTGGAAAGCCTCTTCAGGAGGTTTTTTTACAATTTCTTCCTTTAAGTTCTTGATTGCCTCATCCTCCTCCCCTATTTTCTTAATAACTGAATTCAAATCATTCCAAGCTGCCACAGCATCGAGTTCTATCTTCTTATCGAATTTATCCAGCCTTTCTTTGAATCCAAAATAGCCAGACTCTAAAACTTTCTCGACTTCTTCTTTATTCTCCAGGAGAGTTCCGAATTTAATGGGAATAATTGTGTGCTCCTTCATGATTTTCTCGATAACAGCCTGATGGCCGACCAATTTCTTTGCCATTACCTCTCTGGTCCCATAATCAAAAGAGCTCTCTGGATAATCGCTTACAATACAGGCAATATCTTGATAAGGAAGAGTATAAACTTCATCTGTTTTATCTTTCTCTACAGGGCCGAATTTTTTCTCTTCATTGGAATCAATCACGCCATAAACATACTTTGCTTGCTGCATATTATTGCTCCTCTTTATTCCCTGTGTCATTGCTAGCGACCGCAATGACATTCTTTTTGTATGGGATTGCCACGTCGCTTCGCTCTTCGCAATGACACTGTATTTGCATTTTTAATTTGTCATTTATTTATCTTTGTTTTTTCACTGCCTTAATTGCTTCTTCGAAATGATCTCTGGTTATAGTAAATGTTTTTATTTCCTCTTCAGGAGGCTCTCCTTTATGTTTTTCGATGAATTCTTTTATAGCCTTCATAGACGCCCGCCTAACCATTGCTTCTATGTCTGCGCCTGTCCAACCTTCGGTTTCCTGGACCAATTCCTTAAGATTCACAGTCTTATCCAATGGTTTACCCTTTGTATGGATTTTGAATATCTCAGTCCTTGTCTTTTGATCAGGAATGGGCAATTCCAAAATAAGGTCAAATCTTCCCGGTCGAAGGATTGCCGGATCAATGATATCTACTCTATTCGTGGCTGCAAGCACTACTACTCCTTTTAGCTCTTCTATTCCATCCAATTCAGCAAGGAATTGACTTATGACCCGCTCTGTAACTTGAGTAGTATCCCCGCCAGCTCTTCGCTGAGGAACAAGGGAATCTATCTCATCAAAGAAGAGTAGGCATGGGGAGGCTTGTTTGGCTTTCTTGAATACTTCTCTCACTCCCTTTTCACTTTCGCCGATAAATTTACTCATAAGAGAAGGACCGCTCACAGCGATAAAATTGACTTCACTCTCATTAGCCGCTGCCTTAGCGATTAAGGTTTTCCCGGTTCCGGGAGCACCATGAATGAGTATTCCTTTGGGAGGGTTTGTCTTTGCCTGTGAAAAAATCTCAGGATATTTGAGGGGCCATTCTACGGCTTCTTTCAGGTTGTCTTTTATCTCCTGCAGGCCGCCGATATCTTCCCACTTCACATCAGGAACTTCTACAAAAACTTCACGAATCGCTGAAGCCCCAACTTCTTTCATGGCCTCCATGAAATCATCCATGGTGACTTCTAATTCCAAAAGAGTCTCATATGGAATATCTGCTAATTCAAAATCAATTTTAGGGAGGATTTTTCTCAAAGAAGTCATGGCAGCTTCGCGGGCTAAAGCCTCCAAATCTGCGCCTACAAACCCATGGGTAATCGAAGAAAGCTTCTCTAAATCTACATCTTCAGAGAGAGGCATCCCCCGGCTGTGAATCTGAATGATTTCAAAACGGCCATTCTTATCTGGGATAGGAATGCTTATTTCCCTGTCAAAGCGACCCGGCCTTCTCAATGCTGGATCCACTGCGTTGGGGATATTGGTGGCTGCGATGACAATAAGTTGTCCTCTTGATTCGAGCCCATCCATCAAGGCTAATAGCTGAGCCACCACCCTCCGTTCCACCTGTTTCTCTGCCCCCATCTCTTCACGCTTGGGAGCAATGGATTCAATCTCGTCCAGAAATACTATGGCAGGAGCATTAGCCTGAGCATCAGTAAATAAACTTCTCAGCCGTGCTTCGCTTTCACCATAATACTTACCCATTATTTCAGGCCCGCTTATACTGTTAAAATAGGCATCGGTCTCGTTAGCCACTGCCCTGGCAATCAATGTCTTTCCGCAGCCAGGAGGCCCGTGTAAAAACACACCTTTGGGAGGCTCAACTCCCAACCTTTCAAAAACCTGAGGGTATTTTAATGGAAGTTCTATCATCTCCCTGATTCTTTGAATCTCCTTATCTAATCCGCCAATATCCTCATAGGATATTCTAAGCCCCCGCCTAATTTCAGGGACTTCCTCTTCTTTCATGGCTATTAAGGTATTGGGTTGAATCAAAACCGCCCCATCTATGGGAACAGTTTTTACAACCCTGAAATCACACGAGCGGGTTCCGAATAGATTTGCCCTCACTCTGTCACCTGTTACTAAGGGAAGACCTTCTAAGAGACGCCCGATGTATCTTGTATCTCTATCTCCTCGCAAAGAACTAATAGTCATAGGAGCCAGGGTTATCTTGGTAGCCGGCTTATAATCTACTTTTGCTACATTAACCTTTTCATCCAACCCTATCTGTCCGTTTTCCCGAATTATCCCATCGATCTGGATGATTCCTTTCCCTCTGTCTTCCATATATGCCGGCATGAGCTTGGCTACAGTCTTCTTTTTCCCCTCCAGTTCGATTATATCTCCCACCGAGGCATTGATTCTGTCCATATCCTTTGGGTCTAATCTGGCTATGGCTCTTCCCACATCCCGGCCTCTTGCTTCAGCAGCTTTTAAAGTTATTGGTTTTATTACTTCTGGCATTCTATCCTCTTTAACAATTAAAATTTAAAAATGTCATTGCGAGCGACCGCAGGGAGCGTGGCAATCTCATGTGGCTTCCCGTGTCATGCGAGCGTAGTGAAGCAATCTCAATGTGTAGCGCCATTTCATGGGATTGCCGCGTCGTTTCACTCCTCGCAATGACAAGGGAAACGCTCCTCGCAATGACACCCTTTTCTTGCTTTTCTTGCTTGTCTTGCCTGTCTCGCCATCTAGTTTGTCTTGCTTGTCTTGCCTTCTTTTATAAGCTTTATCTCCAAGATTCCGTTTTTGTAGGACGATTCAATATTATCTTCTTTAACCTTGGAGGAAAGAAGTATCTCCTTGGAGTATTTCCTATCGCCGCTCTCAGCAGAAAGCTTGAGAATATCTCCTTTTACTTCGAGATTGATGTCTTCCTCTGAAACACCTGGAATTTCAGCAACAGCCAATATATGGTCTTCCTCATCAAATACATCTACTACAGGTTCTCTTTCTTCTTCTATTACCGGCCCCTTGGGTGTTTTTTTGATATTCCCGAAGGTCTCTACTCTAGGTGTACCTCCTGCCATTGTCCTTATGTTAAACCCATACATTCCTTTTATCTCTTTGCCGAGCTTTATCTCACCAGTTTCTTTAATTTCTCCTGCTGCATCGGACAACTTAGAGGCCATATCGATGAGATTATTGAGCCCTTTAAACAGACCCCCGAAGGCAATCTTGCCTGCCCCGAAATCGACATCAAAACCCTCTTTTCCCTCTTCTTTTTTCTTTTTTTCAGTCATTCGAATCACTCCTTCTTTAAAAATTAAAAATTAAATATTTCAATTTATATCAATTTTTAGAGCTGACTTTCCTTTTGCAGTAATCCGGCATTTTCCGGAACGTAATAAATCAATATAATCAGCTTTTGCCAGAGATGTGCACAGAAGCCTACCGTAATTTGTGTCTATTCTCATTTTCCGGCTCACAAAATGAACAGAGACTTCTTCTCCCTCCTCGTTGATTATTTTTAGGGCTTCAAGTTCTGAGCCAGAAACTCCCATTGCTGCACCTCCTTATTCGCAATTAAAAATGTGAAATTTAAAATTAAATATTAAATATAAGAAATAAAAAATTAAAATGATCATATTCCTCCTTTTAAGACCGGGATAAGACCTATGGTTTTAACTGAACTTATTACTTTTCTGCCTCTTTCCGTAATTTTATATTTTTCTTTGCTTCTTTCTATTAGATAGCCATCCTTGATTAAAAATTGACAGATTTGAGCCACATATCTTTCTGAAACACCTATTTTTCGAGCCACAGACTCCTTATCCGCCTCCTCTAACTCTCTGACTATCTTTAAAACCTGTTTTTCGATGCCTGTCATTTTTCCTCCATTCCTCTAGTTCTTCAGGATTAAAAAATAAAATGGAAAATCAAGGTTCTTCTAACTCCACTCTTTCGGTATCTGTCATACTCTCTCTTTAATAGGAGATAAAACCAAATTATTCTTATGCTCAATAAGTCTATCTATCTCCTGCACAATCCTTTCGCTTTCCATTTGGAGTCTTTCTAAATCTGCTTTCAACTTACTATCGAGAAGATAAAGCTGGCTCAAAAGGGCACCAATTCCTCTTGGCAAAATACTATATCTTCCTTTGGACACTTTCCCTATATAGTCCCCTTGGGACATTCTCTCCAGAATATAGCCTGCATAATCCGTTGACAGCCCTAAAATGGCTGTAATTTTCCGCTTAATTACAATATCGTTCTCTTCTACAATCTTTAAAACCTTTATTTCATTCGACGTCATCTTTCCTCCTCGCTTTACGCTCGTCGGAATTAAAAATTAAAAAAGAATGAGATTGCCACGCTCCCTGCGGTCGCTCGCAATGACACCTTTTTTCATTTTTAATTTTAAACTGTTTCTATATTCGTTTTTCGCTTAATTTAATAAATTCATCCAGTTCCGACAGGGATTCAGCTTTTTTGCCATTTTTGCTATACAGCATTCCCAAGTTATAGTGAGCTTCTGCAAAATTGGGATCAATCGCTAAAGCCTTCTTGTATTCTTCTACAGCCTCATCGATTAAACCCAAATTCTTGTAGGAAAGGGCCAAGTTAAAATGGGTCTGCGCATCAATATAGTCTAAATGGACGCCCTTCTTGAGGTACTCTATTGACTTTTCAAACATTCCCAACACTCCATAGACAACTCCCAGATTATAGAAAGCCTCCCCCATATTAGGATCGATTTCTACAGCCTTTTTGTACTCCTCCAAAGCTTTCTCATAATCTCCCTGTTTGTCATATGCCACTCCTAAGTTATTGTGGACTCGGGGATTGAGGGGATTTGTCTGTATGGCTTTTTTGAAAGCTGCAACAGCCTTCTTGTATAGCCCCATATCAAGATGCACTATACCCAAATTATCATAAGCTTCATCCAGACGAGGATTAATCTTAACTGCTTTCTTATATTCTTCGATAGCCTTCCAATACTGACCCTTATCCTTGTAAAGTATCCCTAAATTATTGTGAGCCTCTGCCAGATTGGGATTTATTTTTGTTGCTTTTGAATACTCGGCAATAGCTTCTTCCACCTGTCCATTAGCTTTAAAGTAATTTCCATGGTCAAAATGCTCATCAGCTTTTTCCATAGGGTTTCCTCCTTCCTAGCAGATTTTTTTGATTGAATCGATAATTTTTTTTCTGAATTCAAATCCGTCTTGCTGGCTCATTGAGTTAGTCTCTGAATCCATGATATCCAGACAGCTTTTAACAAAATTCTCATCCTTTGCATTAGCCTGAACTCCGCTTAAACTCATAATCTTACCCAACATTATGCACGCACGGACACTGGGAAGAACTCCATTCTCATCATGATCCCGGACGCTCCGTACTAAGTTTACTATTCTTTCAGCATTAGAGCGGGAAATCCCTGATTTAGCTTCAGTAATAGCAATTTCTGTCTCCCGGTCGTAATGGCTGAGTTTAATGGTAATCATTCTATCCCGCATGGCATCCTGAGCTTTATATACGCCTGAATATTCATGGGGATTGCTGGTGAAAATAGCACAGAAATTTGGGTGAACTTTTAAGTATCCCTCTATACCTCTAGCGGCAGGAAGATCCAGAATCCTTTCTTCTAATACGGATAAAAGAACATTGTTGGCTTCTGGCCTGGACCGGGTAAACTCATCGTAGATTAAAGTAAGTCCATGCTTACATGCAACAGTTAAGCGGTTGTCCACCCACCTTGCAACTACATCCTCTTCTGCCTTCAACACAGAGTGAATAAAATTATCCACTACTTTCTTTCTCCGGTAGCCAAATTCTCCCCCTACTAAATCTGAAGTGCCAAATTCTTCGTCTCCATGGATCAGTATAGCGGGCTGATCCATTTGTGCTGCCACATACATGGCTAGAGTGGTCTTGCCTGTTCCTGCCGGGCTTGAAAAGTGAACCGGATAGCCTGCTCGAAGGTATAAAAGAGCCCGTCTTATTATGTCCTTCACATACGATGACTGGACAAAATTGGGCTGCTCCTTAGCCAGCATAATTGGTTGAACTTCGGAAATTGTGTCAATTGCCATTTTCTTCTCCTTATTAAAATATTTCAGATTAAAAATTATTCCTTTATTTTTCTTTGCCTCATTTTGGCAAAAAACTAAATTTTCCTTCTGACCAATGAATCTTTATCTTGCTGCTGTCAACAGGACCTTTTCCCCTATTTTTTATTTTTCGCAGCCTCATCTTTTCCCAAGGTTCGATAAAAAGTGTCCATCCGCCTTTTGTTCTCTTCAAGTCAATAACACGCCCCATTTCAGAAAGGACTCCATCCAGGACTTCTTCTGCTCTTTCTTTATCATCTATTAAAAGCCCCTGCAGAGGCTTGGCTATCATTTCCTTTTCCATCTTGAGCCTAATATTTTTGTTATCTACCCTTCGGTAGGATGCAAGGCATAAATTATTGTCGATTTTGGCCCTGTAAATAATGGGAAGCGAATCTCCCAAAATCTTTCGGATTTTCCTCTCTTCCCATGGTTCAAGCCAGATATAACATGCCTGTTTATACCACTCGATGTCGAAAACTTCCCCAACACTTTCTAATGCTTCTTTAAGAAGAGCAACTGCCTCTTCCGGTTTTATGGTGTCTTTTTCTTGCCTTAGTTTTTGATCAAACTGGAACAACGACTCTTTTAGGATTTTCTTCTGCCTGTTCATTTTCTGTTTTATCTCTTCTTTTCTTCCTTCTTGTTCTTCTTTTCTTTTCATCCAGGATGAGGCTACACTCTCAAAGCTATCAAATCCAGAACTCTGGGATTTGCCCAATGCCCGGCGCCACTCTCTTGCCATCAGTTTCTTTGCCATAGCCCGGACTGTAGCCATGTTTATTGATATTTGCTCCTTCTCGTCTTCCTCTTTTTGCCAGGGTTTAAACTGATTCCAGCTTGTGTCTTCGAATAATTTTTCTTTGTCATGTTGGACTGTTTGCCGTGCAGAAAATTTCTGGAAATCGAAACTTTGTTCAGATTCTCTTTGAAGTATCTCCTTCTGTTTCTCCCTTTCCTCACCCTCTTTTTTCTTTTTCCAGGCCAGTGCAACTTTTTCTAAAGGAGAAGGAGTTTCTCTTTTTATTCTTAGTATGCGGTGTTTTTCTTTTATTCTCTCTTTTTTGGCCTGAGCTCCAATATCCGATCCCTTCATTTCTAACCTCCTACTCACTTTTCTCCTTTAATTTCTCCCCTTCTTGTGTTAGGGCATATTTCCCTGAATCCCGAATTAGAAATCCGGATTTAACTAAGGATTTGCATAAATAATCAGCATATGAGGAAGAAACATTCATTTCCCTCCCTACCGCTGCTCTATCGGCTGCTCCCAATTCATAAATTACATTCATAGCTTCTTTTTCGCTTCCAGAAGGAAAGCGATATGTCTTTTTTCGCTGTCTATCTTTTAGTATAGGCTGATTCTGCTGAGCAAAAACTCCCAAATATCTCGGCTCTTTTTCTAGCTCCAGGTACTGCCGGCTATCAACTTCTTCTTTTACTGTCACAACTCCACTCCCCCTGCAGACTATACAGGGAAGTTTGTTTGTCGGCTCTTTTCCTATGCCGTGGCAGTGGGGACATTTCTCTACAGGCTCCTGGACGTGAATCACTCCCTTTCCTCTACAAACCGTACAGGTAACATTTGTGCGTGGTCTTTCCTCTCCTCTCCCTTTGCAAAAAGCACATATAACTGTAGGTGGCTCAACAGTTACTATTCCTTTTCCTTTGCACACAGAGCATTTTGAGCCTTTTGGCTTTTCACCTTTTCCTCTGCAGAAACCGCAATCATATACATCTTCATTTAAAATTTTCCCTAAAAAACTTCGGTTCGATTGCCGGCCTGAAGAACCCAAAGTAACCGGGTGCCAGACCCATTCATCATGCGATTTCTGTATTGGAAATCCCCTACTCTGGTTTCTTTTATGTGTCTTCCAGTTCCAATTGTCCATTCCTTCCTCCATTTTTATATAAGCGATTTTATTCAAATGCTAAAATCAGTAGTTCCAGTCGAGCCTCTTAATGTTTCTGGGAGTCTTTCTTGTTTGCTTAGTTTTTTTGCCTGGCAGACTTTCTCCATCTTCTAGGCCTCCTTTAGGCACTTTCGGCAAATTTTGTTCTTGATCCACAATAATTTTTTTCATGTCCCGCCAGTTATCACTAATATTTCCAAGCCTTTTGCCTAGAGTCTTACCATACTTTTCTGTCCTGTCTTTTTCTTTAAGCATTATGTATATATCTAAATATTCCTGCCCCGAAATCTTCGGCTTGGAATGCATTCTGGACTTCAGGCTAGTATTAGGAGGTATACTGTCTCCCCTTTCAGGTTTTTTCCTTCTACCCTCCTCACTCTCCCATGGAAACATATCTTTATTCTTGTTTTTCGAATCCATAATTTGTTACCTCCTCAAGAAACAATTCTCATTTTTTGTACTTCTTTTGTGAATGCAGGGCTTAATCCCAACCTGCTTAAATAGCTTTTTCAGTATTAGGTATTAGCTTCTTATCGAGCCGCTTTTCTCCTTTTAACAGTGATATACTGGGCTAAATCAGGGCCCTGTAATTTAATCTCTACTAATTGGCCCTCATCCAAGCCTGCTTCTCTTCTGATATTTTTGGGAATGGCGATACGGCCATCTTCATCAACCCTTGAAAACCCTCTCATTAATGCCATAATTGTCACCTCCTTGAATAATAAGTTTTTTCCGTTTAGTCAGTTAAATTGATCTAAATTAACTGACAAAACTGACATAACTGACAAAACTGTCTAAACTTTTTATATCAGCAATATTTATCAATCAATCCGTTTAATACTTCCCTCACCTTTGCCTGATGGCTCCGCGAGCCTACTCTGCTGGTCTCTGAAGTTAAAATCTCTAATGCTGTCTCTCGGAAGGTTGAATCATCTTTAGAGACAATTCCTCCTCTTATTTTTAATGTTTTGCCGATCATGATCGGTCCCCGAATGGTTGGTGCATATTCGCACTTCCCGGATTCCCTCAATCCTCTCACTACATCGATAATCTTGGTAGAATCCTCAAGAGAAAGCCCGCTCTTTGTGTTGGTAATCGCAATCTCTGTCTCTTTCTCAAAGTAATCCAGGTCCATAGTGATCATCCTGTCTCTCAGAGCATCCTGGCTTCTGTAGACTCCAGCATACTCTTCAGGGTTGGAAGTAAAGATAGCGGTGAAATTTGGATCAACTCTCAGATAACTTTCATCTCCCTGCCTGGCAGCAGGCAAATCCAGCATCTTTTCCTGAAGAACGGAAAGCAGAGTGTTGTTGGCTTCAGGCCGGGACCGGGTGAACTCATCATAGATGAGGGTAAAACCGTATTTACAAGCCACTGTTAGGCGGTTATCGACCCAACGGCGCTGCATGTCCTCTTCGGTTTTTAAAACAGAATGTATAAAGTTATCCACGACTTTCCTTATCCTGTAACCATACTCTCCGCCTATTAAATCAGAAGAGGAGAACTCCTCATCCCCGTGAATCATGACCACAGGCCGCCCCACTTTAGATGCGACATGCATCGCTAAGGTCGTCTTTCCTGTGCCCGAGCCTCCTCTGAAATGAACAGGAAAGCCTGCTTTAATGTAGGCAAGAGCTCTTTCTGAAATTCCTTTTACCTCATCTGTTTCCACAAAATTGGGTAAAGGACGCGGTTCTAAAACAGTAAGGGCTTCTTCGACAGCCATTTATCTCCCTCCTTGATAAAAATATAGGGTGTTAAACCCTTCTTTCATTGCTTTTTTTATATTGTATTACTGACAGCAACCCTGGGAGTACCAGGTCAGAAGGATCTAAACACCCTTTTTTATTCTTCTTTTTTAATTCCTGAGTATTCTTTTCGAAATAGAAATTATTTCTTCTTTTGAGCAGCCTTCGCAGCAATTACACCTGTTCCTTTACACATCAAGCAAGGAAGCCCACTCTCAGGGGCCCGGCCAGTGCCTTTGCATTCGGGACAGGCTGTAGTCGGTCCCTTAACCGCCACTACCCCTTTCCCTCCGCAGACAATGCAGGTGAGCCTTGCTCCATAAGGATGAGCTCCTGTTCCTCCACAATAAGCACATTTAACTGTTGGTCCTTCAATTCCAACTTGACCTCTTCCCAAGCATACCTGGCATTTGGATAGAGGAGAAAGAATACCAAAAGGATCTAACCCTTTTCCTTCACAGAAAGCGCATGTTACGGTCGTCATTTTATTCACCCATTATCCTTTTTTCACAATTAACTAGCTGTTTAAACTAGAAGGTACCGGTTGTCTACTTTCTTGATTAGGCCATCCTGTAACATTTTTTTGACGTCTTTAGTTATGGTGACAAAAGCGACTCCCATGTCGTAGGCTATTTCAGGTAAAGTTATCCCTTCTGGATTCTTTTTGATTATGGATAGGATTTTTCTCTCTTTCTCTGTGCGTCCATGAAACTCTTTTTCCTCTTTAACCTTCACTTCGGCCGATTTCTCTTCTGGTTTTGCTTCCTTCTTTGGGGCTGCCCCTCTAACACTGGACATTGTTCCGAGCAAACTTTTCCAGGCTGCAGCAGTCTCTTCCCGCTCTTTTTTAAAATCACTTATAAGATTGGCGATCTCTGTTGCACGAGCTTTGTCCTCATCATTAAATCCGGCTAAGAGATTGACGATCTCTGTTGCACGAGCTTTATCCTCTTCATTAAATCCAGCTAGAAGATTGGCGATTTCAGCAGCGCGGGTTTTATCTTCTTTATTAAAGCCAGCTAGAAGATTAGCTATTTCTGTCGCACGAACCTTATCCTCATCACTAAATTCGGCCAAGAGATTTGCCATCTCTGCTGCACGAGCTTTGTCCTCATCATTAAATCCGGCTAAGAGATTGGCGATTTCAGCAGCGCGGGTTTTATCTTCTTTATTAAAGCCAGCTAGAAGATTAGCTATCTCTGTCGCACGAACCTTATCCTCATCACTAAATTCGGCCAAGAGATTTACCATCTCTGCTGCGCGAGCTTTATCCTCCTCATTAAATCCTGCTAGAAGATTTGCTATCTCTGTCGCGCGAGCCTTGTCGTCTTCATTAAATCCTGCTAGAAGATTAGCGACCTCTGTTGCGCGAGCCATGTCTTCTTCATTAAATTCGGCCAAGAGATTTGCTATCTCTGTCGCACGAGCTTTGTCCTCCTCATTAAATCCAGCTATCAAATCAGCAGTTTCATTCTTGATCCTTGAAATTTCAGGTTTTATATCTCTAAGAATTTTTCTGGTGTCCCGGTGTACAGTTTTGACAAATTTTTTCCTGTCATCATGCATATTAGCCATTTCATTAGCTAGCCCATGAAAATCATCTGCATTTGCCATTTTTTCCTCCTTTAGAATTATTAGAACAATAGTGAGAATAAGTGCTCAGGATGAGCGAGAAGCCTTACAGAGGGACAAATCTTACATTATATGCGCCTCTATACTCCCAAGGACATCTCACATCTGTTCCGAGCTTGGCTTAGGCTGCTTCTGGTAAGAGACCTACAGCTTCAGCATATTTCAGGAATGTCTCAACAGATGCAACAACGACCCTGGCTTCGATGGCTAACAGCTCGATGCCGACCAGTGAAACTCTCACCCAGGCATCAACAACTATGCCCTTGTCCAGGATTCTGTCAACGACTTCAACCAAGCTTGAAGATGCGATTGCCTTTTCTACTGCCATATTTTTTCACCTCCTTTTTATTTTTTATTCCGCCTTTTATGGTTCTGCTAACGGGGCGCGGTATTCCCCTTTATTCACAGTGACCAATACTTTCTGCCACTGATTGCTTATCTCATCCTTTACCCTCTCAAATTCCTCCAGCATCTCATCTACTCCAGAAACCTCGTCCTGATGCTCTATGTGAAAAGCCTTTATCATGGCTTTAAAATCTTTAATCCTTACCAGGGGCCCTTTTTCCAAAAGTTTTCTAAAAGCAGCAGTTAATTCTTCCTGATCCCGGTGGAAATTCTTAAGCATCAGAGTCAGCCTTCTTTCCTTTCCATTTGGCCGTCTTAACATCCTCTTCTTGATGATCTGGAAATCGTCCAGGGTACAAAGGCTTTCTCCTGAAAGTATCTCTCTCAACTGGGCAACCGTCTCTTCCTCTTCTTCACAGAAATTTTCGACCATATGGGTAATTTCTTTTTCTTTTTTAGCTTGTTGGTCTCTAATATCAGCAATCATAGTATCAAAATCTTTTTTTCGTAAGCTTCGTTTCTTGGCCAAAGTTTCCTTTAACTTCTCTGCTATCTGGACCTCTTCCTGACGGAAATTATTGATTTTCTTGACTGTTTGTCTTATCAAGGAAGTGACACTCTTTGCTTTAATCTCATATGAATTTACTATTTCTTCTACTAAGTTGCGGAATTCATTTCTTTCCTTCATTTAATCTTTTAAAATAAAAAAAAATTGGGAAGGAGGATGTGCTCGGGAGAATTGATAAATTCTATAGAGGGGCATGAAGCAAGGGCTGGAAATTTTCCCTTTTTAGATCTCACCTTCTTGGTTCCCATCTTATTGATCCCACCTTTTTGGATCCCATCATCTCCCCTTTTTAAAACAATAATTCTTTTTTTTAGCGTTTAATATTTGCTGCTTTTAAAAAAATGCGCCTCTATAATCCCAAGGACATCTTTTACTGCCTTTCAACAAATCTCCTTTCAGCCGGAAATTAGAGAAATCTCCTGCTTTTTACAGGAAATCTTTCCTTTCCCGGCGTTTTCTTTGGCACATAATTTCTTCAGCAAGTTTCATGCCAGTTTTTCGGGGAATAGGGGAAAGGAGTGTAAAATTTTAGAGAGGACTAATACATATGGGGAGGATTAATTTATGCTTCATTAATTAATAAAAAATAATATTACATATATGAAAAAAAAATCCCAGCCCCTTGCTTTACTGCTTTGTTTTTTTGATTTTCTTTAATAATTATGGAAACATTTCCATGATTGAGGGAATTATTTCCTTATTTTTAGGCACTACCCTAAAGTTACAGGATTACGTGTCATCGCGAGGAGCGAAGCGACGTGGCGATCTCCGCCTACACTCTTTTTATGTTGTACTCTTTCATTTTATTATATAAGGTTTTGTAATCCACCTTTAATATTTTCGAGGCTTTGCTCCTGTTCCAATTCACATCTTTTAATACTTTTAAAATGAGTTTCTTCTCTGCCCTCTGCCTGGCTTGTCTTGTTACTTCCTTGAGTGAACCCTCCATCTTGACACTCTCGCCGCGCACAGATTGGATTTTTGCAGACAGATGTTGAGGGAAAATGACACCATCTGATAAAAGCACAGCACTTTCAATCACATTTCTTAATTCCCGAACATTTCCAGGCCAGTGATATCCGGCTAGAAGCTCCATGGCCTCCGGAGAAATTTTTGTCTTTTTCTTCTTAAACTCTTGATTGAAGTGCTTTAAGAAGTATCCTGCCAATAGAAGAACATCTCCTTCCCTGTCTCTCAAAGGCGGAAGCTGAATGGGGAAAACATTCAGCCTGTAGAAAAGATCTTCTCTAAAGCGGCCGTGTTTTATGGCTCTTTCCAGGTTTGTATTGGCTGCCGCGATCAGCCTAACATCCACTTTTATAGGTCTTTTACCTCCTAACCGTTCGATTTCTCGTTCTTGAAGGACTCGAAGCAGTTTTATCTGAACCGAAGTAGTTAAGTTTCCAATCTCATCCAAGAAGACGGTTCCTTGGTTAGCTAACTCAAACTTGCCTTTCTTTCTTTCGTAGGCTCCTGTAAAGGCTCCTTTTTCATAACCGAATATCTCACTTTCTACTAAAGTTTCAGGTAAAATTGAGCAATCTATTACGACAAAAGGTTTTTCTGCCCGTTTGCTTCCGTAGTGAATCGCCCGAGCTACTAATTCTTTGCCTGTTCCGCTTCTTCCTTGAAGGAGGACAGTAATCTCATGAGCAGCTACTGTTTTTATCATATCAAGAAGCTTTTGCATCTGGGGACTATCTCCTATAATGGCGTTAAAATCATACTTCTCCATTATTCTTTGGCGAAGATGGATAACTTCTCTAGTTAAATTCCGGGTCTTTAGGGCATTTTTAATGATTATCTTTATTCTTTCATTATCAACGGGCTTGGAAAGATAATCATAGGCGCCCAATTTCATTGCTTCAACAGCAGTTTTTACAGTCTCATAAGCAGTCAGGATGATAACCAATAACTCAGTATTAAACTTTCTTATCTCTTTTAGAGTTTCTATGCCATCAATGCCGGGAAGCCTTATATCTAAAAAGACTAAATCAGGCTGTTCCTTCTTGATTATGGAAATTCCCTCTTGACCGCTCAGAGCAGTCGATACCTGATAGCCTTCTTCACCCAGGATTTTAGAGAAGAGCCAGCCTATATCCGGCTCATCATCGATAATAAGGATCTTCTCTTTTATCAATCTTCCCCCATTAGACTCTAAAATATAATACTATCCTTTGCTTAACATTCTTGTCAACTTTAATATTATTTCTTTACTCGAATCTTCGATTTTCGTTGGACTTTCTTCTTCAAGGACTGTTAGTAATGCGACCTTACAGACGGCAAGGGAAAGCGAGTCGTTCAGCTTACTCGATACTGTTGTTCCTGTTGGCAAAAAGACTTGACATTCCCAATAATCTGTTCCTTGTAATATTATTGGGTATTTATCTTTAATTTTTTCCAATACTCTTTCAGCAAAATAAACATTTGTGGAATAATGAGGTACTTTTGTTGCATTATCAACTGCTTTTTTTGATGTAACAAAACCTCTAATCCCTGGATATTTCTTCCCCATTACCATCTGATCTACTAATAAATCCAGTTCTCTTCCTGCCTTCATCTTTAGAATTTCTTTATTGTTCATTTCTCTTTCTGGGAAATGGGAAGTTTAATCGTAAAGGATGCCCCTCCTTTTGGGCTGCTCCTGACATTGATGGAACCCCTGTGCTCTTCAATATTTCGATGAACAATGGATAAACCTAAACCAGTGCCACCTTCTCTTCTGCTAAAGAAAGGGTTAAAAATTCGAGTATAATCTTCTTTTGATATACCACATCCTGTATCACTCACCTTTATCCCGATATAATTTGTATTACTCAAAGGGCTAGTAGCAATAATCAAATCTCCACCTTCAGGCATTGCCCAGATAGCATTATCAGTTAGATTTAAAAAAACTTGCTCCATTAGTTGCTCATCTATTGTTACATGAGGAAAATTAGGTGAATATTTTTTGACCACATTTATTCCTTGAGCCAGGCACTTATATTCCACCAAACGAAACATCCGATCTATAACTTTATGAATATCTCTTTTTCGAAAATTAGGCTTATGAGGCTGAGCAAAGTGTACGAGGCCTGAAACCGTAGAGTTTAATTTATCTACCTTATCCATAATGGCCTTGGTAAATTTTCTCTTCTCATCTCTAGGGGGAAACTTCTCATGTAAATATTGAACAGACATACCGATAATAGACAGTGGATTCCTTATCTCATGGGCTACGCCTGCAGCCAATATTCCTGCAACACTCAACTTTTCCTTTAGAATCAATTCTTCCTGCATTACTTTTAATTCTTTATAGGCATCATCTAATTCTGTAAGGAGATCCTCGGTGTCTTTTTTCAAAGTAGCCAATTCTTTGTCTTTTTCCTCTAACTTTGCTCTTAATTTCCTTATTAATTCATCCTTGATTCTGTCGCTTTCTATTTCCATTCTTCTGTATGATATTCTTTGCTCTTTTTGCATGCTAAATCCCCCCCAAATCAGTTTTTTTTCTCAAAATATCTAAAAACCCCCATTTCATATAAGGCAAATTTTGTTCCAATTCTCAAGTTAAATGTAAGTTTTCAATAATTGGGGGTAGATAATATTTGTGACTAATCACTGGATTCCTGCTTTCGCAGGAATGACAGACACTTACACTCAATCGTCATTCCCGCGGAGGCGGGAATCCATAGCTACTACCCACTATTATTGAGAAGTTACAGTTAAATCTAATAATCTATTGTTTTACAATGGGATTACAGAATAGAGCGTTTTTTTAAAAATTTTTTTCTTTCTATTTTTCACTTTTTATTTTTCTTTTTATTTTAATACCCATGGAAAAACTATGGAATTTTTTCCATAGTCCTTATTTTTATCTTTTTGCCATGTCCGCTCTAAGGACTTCAGCGATTTTAATTAACTCCAATTTCTCATCTTTACCTATTTTTGGGTCCTCCATCCATTCCGCCATAAGGGTATCATCATCCAGGACAAATGCCCTGAGAGCAACCTCCCACAAACAGGCCCGGGCTTCTCGGCAGTGTTTCATATCAGCAAGCCTTGCCTGTCTTGACCTGGCAGTCTTTAAAATCTTTTTTTCTTTCATCCTGTCTGCAAAGGCCCTTAAAGATATTTTCAGCCCGTCTTTGATAACTGCATTCATATATTCCAGATCTATTGGTTTAGTAATATAGTCAAAAGCACCAAATTTCATAGCCATCCTGGCAGTATCCATTGTGCCGTAGCCTGTTATGACAACGACTACTATGTTTTTATCAATTTTTTTAATATGACGAAGGACTTCAATCCCATCCATTTTGGGCAGCATCAAATCCAGCAAAACAATATCTGGCTTTTCCTCTTTCACTATTTTTAGGCCGCTTTCTCCATCCAGAGCTGCAAGTACTGTATAATCCTCTAGAGTTAATGATTTTTTAAAAATATTGCAAATTTCCTCTTCATCATCGATTACCAAGATTTGAGGCTTTTTTCTCATTTTTTCTTCCCCCCCTTTTTTGCGTCTTTTTTTTAGGTAAGACAATTTCTAGAATATCATTTCGGAAAATTTCCTTTATCTTTTTTATATCTACATCATAAGGTAAAGGAATCTCCTCCCTGAATTCGAAATCCTCGTGTATACCGGATATAAGATAACTTTTACTCTCCAGGCCAAAATTAAGTTCGCCCTTACTGAAATTGCCTAAATCTATAATAATCTGAACTTCTTGTGCTTCCTTGAAAACATCTACGATTGGCTCCTTAATTCTTTTAAAGAAAGGTTTGGTTATATATCTCCACTGTCTCGGCCTTTTGTATGCCTTGCCTTTAAAACTGCTGGGAGTGGAGGCTTTTTGGGAGAAACGGCTTTCCGATAGAGAAGGCCTTGATATGCTAATGTTAAAGCCGCGTGCCCCTAGACCTGCACGCGTTGGGCGTGTTTTTCGCACACTCTCCCTTGTCCTGGGTGGTATGCTTCTTATCATTGGCTTGTTACGCGTTTCTCATTTGTCATTACGAGCGACCACAGGGAGCGTGGCAATCTCATAGAAAAAATGAAGAGCATTAGTTAAAATAATTTCGCGCCCTGCCCGTTTCGCGCGTCTTGCACGTCTCGCTATTTATTAACTAATCTTTTCCCTGACGTCTTCTATCCTGAAAGGTTTTTGCAGATAATCAGAAGCACCTTTTTCTATCAGGTTTTTCAACAAATTTCGATCCACTAATTTTCCGGTTATCATGACTACCTTCGTATGAGGCGAGATTTCCTTTATTCTCTCGAGCACCTCAGTTCCCGCAACTCCCGGCATTAAAATATCTAAAAACACAACATCACAATCTTCCTTCTTAACCAGATTAATGGCTTTCCCGCCTGTTGAGACAGATTTTACCTTGTGCCCATCTAAAGATAACCATTTCTTGAAAACTTCACAGATTTCTTCCTCATCATCCACTACCAAAATGTTAAGAATTTCAGATTTCTTCCTTTTGCTTTTAATTATGCGTTTCTCTTTGAATACTCCTTTCTTTACTGGCAGCCTGAGAGTGAAAGTGGTCCCTTCTCCTCTCTTACTTTCCACATCTATCGTTCCTCCATGTCTCTTCATGATTCCATAAGAAACAGATAAACCAAGCCCTGTGCCCTGAAGCCTATCAGTCTCTCCAAAAGCCCCCTTTGTTGTATAGAAAGGCTCAAATATCTTGCTCAATTTCTCTTTTTCTATTCCTTCTCCTGTATCAGTGAAGCCTATTTCTAGATTTTTATTAACCTGTCTAACCATTATTCCCAATCTTCCGCCTTTGGGTAACATCGCATCCCGTGCATTGGTAACCAAATTCAATAATACCTGCTGCATTTCTACCTTATTTACTTCTACTGGAGGAATCCTTTTATACTTTTTCTCCACCTCGATATTAAGCTTCTTAAGATGTACCTCTGTAAGTGAAAGTACTGATTCTATCGTTTCTGTAATATTACACCTTTCTTTTTCAAACACATCCTCTCTTGAAAAAGCCAATAGATCTCTAATAATCTTTGTGGCTTTATCAGAAGTACTCAATACTACTTCTAAGGCCTCCTCCAAATCTTTTATTTTCCTTGTTCGTTGTGCAAATTCTGCATACCCCCTTATTATCTGAAGGAGGTTATTAAATTCATGGGCAACACCGCTTGCCAGAGTCCCGATCCCTGCCATTTTTTCAGACTGAATAAGCTGTGCCTGTAGTTTTTCTCTTTCTTCCTCTACACGCTTGCGTTCGCTAATATCACGCCCTACTCCAACAACGGCCACTACCTTTCCGTCATCTTCGAGCACAGCTTTGTCTGCCCAAGCAAGCCATTTCCATCCATCTTTTGTCATGGCCCTTTGCTCAACATAACAGGTGTAAGGAGGCCTGTACAGGTTTTTCATGGCTTCGGATGTGGCTTCCTGGTCGTCCTCGTGTACCAGAGGCATGAATCTTTTCCCCAGGAGCTCTTCCTCAATCTTGCCGAACATCTCACAGTATGATGGACTGACGAACAGGAACCGGCCGTTGTTATCAACTTTGATCACTAGATCTGTCTGGTTCTCCACAAGCAGTCGGTACTTTGCCTCTCTCTCTTTTAATTCCCTATCCATATTATGCCTTAAGATAGCCATCTCGATAGTGGCCTGAAGTTCCTTTTCTTCGGCAGGCTTGTATATATAACCAAAAGGTTCCGTTATTTTTGCTCTCTGTAGTGTTTTTTCATCTGATAAAGCGGTAAGAAAAATAATCGGAATGTCATAACGGGCACGGACTTGTCTGGCTGTTTCAACACCATCGATATCCCCGCTTATCTTGATATCCATCAATATTAATTCGGGTTTGTTGTTTTCTACTTCTTCAAAGGCTTCTTTTGCTGAAGCCACGATAGCAGAAACATCATAGCCTAAATCTTCCAGAGTCCTTTGTATATCTCTAGCAACAATCCTTTCATCTTCAACAATTAAAATATTTGTTTTTGCCTTCATTTTTCTCTTAAAAATTTAATCATAAAGCTAGTGTCCTGTCATCTATGTGATGTCGCAAAGATGACCGTCATTCCCGCGGAAGCGGGAATCCAGAAGCCTGAAGTAGCCAGAAATACTGGATTCCCACCTTCGTGGGAATGACGAGTGCCTGATACGATACTTCACGCATGACACGACACTAGTCTCTACGGCTACGACTGTTGCAACTGCCAGTTTCTCCTAAAAATTTTGTCTTGAACCCTACCCCTTCAGCTGCGGTTACAGTCGTATTCAGTACTCAATCTGATTTTTAATATAACTAGACATGCAACCGTAAGTGTTGTTCCCTTCCTCTCGCCAAAGTCTCCATTTATTTATTATATATGTGAAATTCTACGCTATCAACGCCACCTTTTTTTCAATATATCATCAATTAAAACAGAAATCAAACAAAAATAATAAAATTTTTCAAATTTTTTTAAATAAAGGGACGGGCTGTGACAACTCCTTTTTTTTCTGTGAGATAGGCCAATGTCCAAAGGGGTCGCGTCTCAACATTTGACATATTATTCCCGTCTGATCCCCGTCCCAGATCCTGATCCGGGTCAGAACTGACCTGGACGCAATAAATCGCAGCCATTCATACAAAAAATGTGGTTAAAATGTCAAATGTTGAGACGCGACCCCTATTCCCCCTTTCCCGCTCCCCGCTTTCGCGGGGACAAGTTTACACCTGCGAAGCTTGTGCCCGCGAAGGCGGGTAGCAGGGGCGTGGATGACAGCTTAATTATATGTCTCTTATATTATTTTGCAACTTTTTGGGAGATGAACCGGCTTTTTTAGTTCAACTTCAAACTTTAATCCAATATCTATTCTTGCCTTAAACCTTCAACCTTAAACCAGTTCTCAGTTTTGAGTTTTCTTGCTCCTTACTTCTCACTCCTTACTCCTCACGCTGTTAGTTTTGAGTTTTGAGTTTTAACGTGTGATCCCTTTTTAGAACGAAATCTTAAATTTTGTTCCGACTTTTCTATCAAGCTCAATTTCAGCCTCTAACTGTTCCACAAAATCAGTTACTATCTGCAATCCTAATGATTCTGTATTTCGAAAATCCAGATCCTCCGGGAAGCCAACACCGTTATCGCTAATAATCAGCATAAACCTACCTTCTCTATCCCTATGGAAGTCAATACATATTTCCCCTTCTCTCTTGTCTGGAAAGGCATATTTTAAGGAATTTGAAACCAGCTCGCTAATAATCAGACCGCATGGAACTGCTCTCTTAATATCCAGGAAAATATCATCAACATCCAGCTTAAATTTGATTAGATTTGTATCGACTGCATAAGAATGGAACAGACGAGCTACCAAATTCCGGATGTAGTTAGCAAAGTCAATTCTTTCCCGGCCTTTGAATAGATGCAAATCATCGTGGATAAGTGCTATTGACCTGATACGGGCCTTGCTTTCTTTAATCATTCTTAAGGCTTGTTTATCTTTGATATATTTGGATTGAAGGTTAAGTAAGCTGTAAATAACCGTCAAATTGTTTTTGACTCGATGATGAACTTCTTTCAAAAGAAGCTCTTTTTCTTTGAGTGAAGCCTTCACTTTCTTATCTGCCTCCTTGCGCTTCGTTATATCGCAAGCAACACATGAAAAGAAGACATCCTTTCTCATCCTCCATCTGCTTATGGAAAGTTCCAGGGGGAATTTGCTGCCATCTTTCCTTAATCCGAAGACTTCAAACCGCCTTCCAATTATCCTTAGGTTTTCAGTTGAAATTACGCGATTTATTCTCCTTTGGTAATTTCTCCGGAATTCTTCAGGCATTACAAATGTCAGCAGCTTTCCGACCGCCTCATCTGCCGAATATCCAAAAATTACCTCTGCTCCCTTATTCCAAAAAATCACTCTTCCACGGCTGTCTCCAACTATGATGGCATCACTGATGTTTTCTCCCAGGGAACGATATTTTTCTTCCTCTTTCTTCCGCAGCTGTTCTCTTTTTTTCCTGGAAAGAGCTACTTCAATAACCGCCCTTAATTCAGCCTCTTGAAATGGTTTTACAATATATCCATAAGGACCCGCATTCTTTGCTCTTTTTATGAAATTATCATCCGCATAAGCAGTCAGAAATATAACCGGGATATCCAGCTCTTCTCTAATTATTCTGGAAGCATTGATACCATCTATTTTACCGGGCATAACAATATCCATCAGTATTAAGTCTGGCCTGAATTGTTTGGCCATATCAACGGCTGATTCTCCCGAAGAAGCTTTCCCTACAACCTTGTATCCCATGGATGTTAAAGACTCCTCTAAATGAGTGGCTATGAAAGCCTCATCATCAACTACCAATATTTTTTTCATGTTCTTTCTCCCACCTTTAAAATTTTAAATTCAACGATGACTCCTTAAAACAAGAAGCAGGAATATTCAATAACACCAACCGCACCCTAATTCGAACTCTATGTATAGCTAATTTATTTACAATAAAAAAATTAGCTCATATATAAACTATTATCCTATCTATTATCTACTTGATATCTTAATTCTTTAATCTTCATTTTTTAAAATGCGAATCCAATTAATTAAGACGATCCATAAAGATAAAATTCTCATCAAAGATAAAATTCCCATCAGTTTTCAATATAAAAATGCCATTTTTCAAAGATAAATGAAATAGCCTTTAGAGATGATTTTGGGGGTGATAAAAAAGCCCGCTTTCGCGCTTTTACCTTTTCTAGCCGGCTCTTTCCCTAAAAAGAAATCTTAAATTTAGTTCCGCCTCTTCTATCAAGCTCTATAGTGCCTTTCAACTGTTCCACCAAATCAGTTACTATTTGCAAACCTAATGACTCTGTATTGAGAAAATCTAGATCCTTTGGAAAGCCAACACCGTTATCGCTGACAACCAGAATAAATCTATTCTGTTTATCCTTATGTAAGTCAATGCATATTTCACCTTTTTTCCTGCGTGGAAAGGCATATTTCAAGGAATTTGATACAAGCTCACTAATAATTATGCCGCACGGAACTGCCGTTTTAATATCCAGGAAAATATCATCAACATCCAGTTTATATCTGATCAGATTTGTATCGACTCCATAAGAATGGAATAAACGAGCCACAAGATTCCGGATATAGTTAGCAAAGTCAATTCTTTCCCGGCCTTTTAATAGATGCAAATCGTCGTGGATAAGTGCTATTGACCTGATACGGTCCTTGCTTTCTTTAATCATTCTTAAGGCTTGTTTATCTTTGATATATTTGGATTGAAGGTTAAGTAAGCTGTAAATAACCGCCAAATTGTTTTTGATTCGATGATGAACTTCTTTCAAAAGCAGCTCTTTTTCTTTGAGTGAAGCCTTCACTTTCTTATCTGCCTCCCTGCGCTTCGTTATATCGCAAGCAACACATGAAAAAAAGACATCCTCTCCCATCTTCCAGCTGTTTATGGAAAGCTCCATGGGAAACTTGCTGCCATCCTTCCTTAGCCCGAAGACCTCAAAACGTCTTCCGATAATCTCCGACTTTCCGGCTGAAATTACGCGATTTATTCTCCTTTGGTAACCTCTCCGGAATTCTTCAGACATTACAAATGTCAGCGGTTTGCCGACCGCCTCATCTGCCGAATAGCCAAAAATTGCCTCTGCCCCCCTGTTCCAAAAAATTACTCTCCCACGGCTGTCTCCAGCTATGATGCCCTCACTGATGTTTTCCAGGAGGAAACGATATTTTTCTTCCTCTTCCCTCCAACGCCGCTCTTCCTCTTTTTTTGAAAGAGTGATTTCGATGGTCGCCTTTAATTCAGCCTCTTGAAATGGCTTAACAATATATCCATAAGGAGCCGTATTCTTTGCTCTTTTTATGAAATCATTATCCGCATAAGCAGTCAAAAATATAACCGGGATATCCAACTCATCTTTAATTATACCGGAGGCATCAATACCATCCAGTTTCCCTGGCATAACAATATCCATCAGAATTAAATCAGGCCTGAATTGTTTGGCCATATCAACGGCTGATTCGCCCGAAGAAGCTCTCCCTACAACATTATATCCCATAAATTCCAGACATTCCTCCAGGTAAGTGGTTATGGACGCCTCATCGTCTACGACCATTATCCTTTCCATCTCTCTACCTCCTCCTCAAAGATCTTAAATTCTATGATGATTCCCGTGCCATCATCATGCTCAAACTGTATTTTTCCTTTCAGCTAATCATGAACCAAGTTTCGCATCAGCTTTAGACCAAGAGGGTCGGCTCTATTTATGTCAATCCTCTCCGGGAAACCAACACCATCATCTTTTACCTCTATAAAAACCATACCATCATCTGACCTTTATAGACTAATCTCAATCCTCCCTTCCTTTCCTTTCTTAAAAGCATGTATAAATGCATTAGAAATCGCTTCATTCAAAATCAGGGCGCAGGGCATGGCCTGGATTACAGAAAGGCGGACATCCGAATGCTCAATAATACGTGTTACAATCCTTTGAAATAGGCAGCAATATACAATTAGCCCCTCAGCCCCTGATTTAATATTAGTATTTCAATATTTTTTTATATATATGAAGACTTTTATGTAATATTTAAATTACTATCCGTCAATTAAATTCTACTCCTATATGCTAATATGTCAAGTAATTTGTCTCTCACTCTCCCTATCTCCTTCTCCTCTTTCCTAACTCCTCACTCATTTAAGCGAGCCGATTGACTTCTCCACAGCCCCCAGTATCTCCCCAGATTGCACAACTTCCTTGAGCTTGTTGATATCATCATAAAGAGGCCGGTCCTCCTCCAGGTAATCCACATATTTCCGGATCACATCATAAGCAGCCTGCACCCCTCTGCTCGGCTTTAAAGGCTTGCGAAAATCAACAGCCTGTGCTCCTGCCATCATTTCAATAGCAAGCACTGCCTGGGCATTGTCGAAGGGAAAGCTTTCCCCGCCAATTTGGTAAGCCAAAAGATGTCTGTGGCCAACGCCGCAAAAAACATAATGACAGAAATCACTACGATACCCAGAGGGAACTTGTTTATCCGTTCGACTTCTTCTTTCATGCCTCTCTCAAAGTCTATCCCAAATCAGACTTACATGTAAAATTTTTTCTTCCCCGTGTCATTGCGTAATTTCCCTCTGCCTTTCCTGTCTTTCCCCTTTTAAGGCCATAAAATGTGTTTAAAAATACCCCCCAGAATCACCCCAAAAGGCGATTGTATCCATAAGTTTTTAGTAGCACTATCATTTCAGCAACGGAAATCCCTCGAAAAAACACGGAGGGCCTGCCCTTGTGGAAAAGGAGTAGGATTCGCGGAGGTTCCTCTCCAAAGGCCCTCCATTTTTTTTACCTACATGAATTAAAGTCAAGAGGAAATTTATTCCCACGTATGAACCATATTTTATTATTATTACATGCATTATGCTGGGTTCATGCAGAGAGAACGATTCATAAAATAGTCCCGTATACAGACGAACAACGACAAGCGCTCCAATCAACTCGGGATAAGATATGGAAGTTATATGATGATCTGAAGGCTTATAAGGAAAATCCGACAGAAGAAGATAAAACCAAATTGGAGAATCGATTTGATGATATTTTTCTGAAAAAATCCTGTTTTGGCACATTAGAATTTGCTTTAAAACGATTGCATAAAAATAAAGCAGGGCTTTTATTAGTGTTAGATGGGCCTGAAATTCCTCTGCATAACAATGCAAGTGAGTCAGATATTCGAGAGTATGTCAAGAGACGCAAAGTAAGCGGAGGGACAAAAAGCTTGTCCGGCCGGAAAAGCAGAGATACTTTTACATCTCTAAAAAAGACATGCCGTAAATTAAAAGTTTCCTTCTGGGAATACTTAAATGCCAGGAATTTCAAACGAAATTCCATACCAAGACTATCCGAATTAATGCGAAAAATGGCATCTGCCCCACCATAATCCAGCAATTACAATCTATAAAAAAGCTTTATATTAGCAGATCTCACTATCACTGAATTCCTTGTGAAAAGATGGATAGCCGACTGGTACTTTTTTGTCCAGTTCTGATCATTCTGTTGCTGCTATTAGTAAATCCATTATTGGAACTTACCTCAATTTATTGAGAACTTACGTTAATTTGGGCTATATCTTTTATAATCTATAGGTTGGCACAGCCAAACTACAATTTCCAATACAATTTGACCCAAAACTACAATTTGTTTGCATTACTGCTTTTGTAAAGGAAAAGTGGCTAATTTCCGTGGAAAGATGGTGCCGGAGGAGGGAATCGAACCCACACTCACCGTGAGGTGAACTGGATTTTGAGTCCAGCGCGTCTGCCAATTTCGCCACTCCGGCACGCTTTTAATTATTAACATTTTCTGAAATTCTGGTCAATACAAACTTAGTTTGTTTTGTTTTCCTTCATTCAAGAATGATTCTTTATATCTTCTAATATTTGCTTCAAAACATCTTCATGTTCAATATCAAACACTTTTACTTTACTTTTTTTCAGCATCGCAAAAAAACCCTCTAAAATCTGTCTCCTCACCACAAGCAGATATTTTGTAGAGGACTGAAAAATAACCTTTTCCAGGGCCTGCCACAAACCTTTTCCTGCCAGCTCTAGAGGGCCGATTTCATCTACTATAAAAAATCCAGCATCTTTGCTTTGAAAAATAATCTCCTGCGCCCGAGCCAAGCCTTCAGGGAGAAAAAAATAAGGGCCTACTCTTTGCCAATTCTCCTCTCCCCTCCTCCTGATAAAGGGAACAGCCTTCTCTTCCTTTAATGCAAACAAATTGTAACCTAAAACCTCCTGCTTTTCAAAAACCACTTCACTCAAGAAACCATCTATTTTGACCTCCTTTTTTTTCAACTCATGGAATACTTTTTTCAGCAAAGACGTTTTCCCAGAGTGAACAGGACCGGTCAAGATATAAATCATAAATAATACATATATAAATAATAGAATAAAGTCAAAAACCAGCCTTTTTTTCAAAGGTCTCTATCAAATCTAAAGCCTTTACAGCCAATTTAAAGAGATGGACATGGGCCCGGTTGCCGTTTGTCAGGATGACAAACCCTTTTCTTCTTTTCAGTTATATATTCGATAATACTATACAATACTATATAATGTCCGAAATAATGAAAATCCTCAACCATCAATCTCTAACCCGAATAATCGGGTTATTCAATCATAGCAGAAGGGATAGATAAATATAGGCCTCTATTACGCCCTAAGAAACTGGTATAATAGAGGCATGAAAAAAAATCTACATTTTCACCCAACAGGTGAAAACTAAAAGGTAATTTGATGGTACAACAAAAAGTCAAAAATTTCAATCTCGGGTCATTAAAAAAAACAAAAGTCACTGCATCCAGCGGTTTGATATTGATCATGAGTTTTGCCAAAGAGATAGGATTGGCAGCGGCACTTGAAAAAAGGCTTTCTCATTTAAAGAAGCGCAAAAAGAGAAGCCATACTATCGAAGAAGAAGTGGCTGAGAGTATCCATTTTGTGGGGCCTGAGAAGGGGGGCAAGGCTTATCGTTTTGTTGTTGTCAGACGTAAGAATAATCAACTGGCCCTATTTCCTGAATACGAATACACCTACCGGATTTATTTTACCAATACGGATTGGGATAAACATAAAGTCGTTCACTTTTACAGACAACGTGGAGATGCGGAGAATGTGATCAAGGAAGAGAAAGAAGGCTTTGCCGTTGAAAACATATTGTCGGAAGATTTTCTGGCCAATGCCGCCATCTTTCAGATGCAGTTACTTGCCTATAACCTTGTTCAATATTTTAAATACACCAACCTGAAGAGAAGTTGGTGGAACTTAAGGATCAAGCAATTAAGGTTCCGCTTGATAAATATTGCAGGAGTTGTTGTCAATCATGCCCGCAGAACGATACTGCGCATATCAGCCAATTATAAATACCTGAAAACGTTTCATGAAATCTATCATCTCTTGTGTATTAAGCGTATCGAGTTATTGATTTAGGATTTCCAACCATCTGATGTTAAATGCTTCCTATGGATAAGTGTTTCTATTCCCATTATTTACAGCATATTTTGTCTCCAACCTGACAGATTTTATCTAAAAATGATGCCACTATGACAAAAGATGTAGATCTCTGCGGGATGGGAAGTAAAATTAGTGAAAATTAATCAGTAATTTGATGAAAAATCTTCTTATTCGATTATTTGGGAATAAAAAAAAATTGAATTTCTAAAGATAATTGATCAGACGGTTGCAGAAATCATTGAGGGAATTAATGGCGTCCTTGAATATGAAAGCCTCTTGACAGATAACTTATATAAAATTTCTTTCTGATTATTCTACACTTCTTTTTTCTGGATCGTCATAGGATGCTCTAAGACGCCAGTATCGATCCCCCCGCACCCAAACAATGTCTTTTTCGGTCAATTTGCGAAATTCTGTGAGAACCTTTTTATCAATTGCGAGATTACCGTTGGTATTGATATACACAAAATTTTCACCAAAATGATTCTTAATATGCCATGCCGCATCTTCTTGATGAAGTTCTCCTTTTCTTCTGACTTCCTCTACCATCCATTCAGCAACATCATGAGGAGTAGTTTCAATCATTTTTCTTGTTCTTCTTTTATAATTATCAAGGATTCCGGATGAAACGATCCATATTCAAGTTGCTTCCGGAGAACCATTTACAATGTATTGAGCCTTCCATTTCTACAACAGTCATTTTGGGTCCCCCCGATTTAAGTTGTACGATCATTCCCACTTTAAACTTATCCATTTTCTTGTCCTCCCTGTTTTGTTGACAAAGAATCTTCTTCAAGAATGTATAATAAAGGTTTACTTGTCAATCCAAACTATTTAAGGTTTTGAAAGGATACTTATTCTCAAATTGCAAAACACATATCAAAATCTATTGACGGGATTTTTGACATATTCGACATCATGATTATTTTTTTTCAATGCCTAAATTTTTTTCGACCCGGTATAGTTTTAATGGGCTTCGGCTTAAAAGGCTCCTTGACAAAATCAATACACTCAACCGATGGAAAGCGGAAGGAAAACACTGTTTTTCCACCTTTATTTGTAACTGCAAAATCACCTTGGCCAATAATATCCATCCCGATCAACACTTCAACATTGCCCGGCAATTCTCCAAGGGTTGCTTTCACGTTGGGAATAATAATTCTATTAGGAAGCCAAACATTCACTAAGTATGAATTTGTTCTAGTTTTACCAGCCGCCGTGTGCACCTCAACAACACCAGTAGGACTCAGAGCACACTTGTCTATCACCTTTTGTGTTATAACTGTGCCCGTCGCCCCCGTATCCCATATAGCCTTATAACTATTAATGTTGTAATTTTTGGAATTGACTTTTTCTGATAGGAGATCGAAGGCTTTGGAAATGAATACATCATTAATGAGGACAGTTGAAAGTCCAGAATATTTGGAGGTAAAGGAGCGAGTCTTCACTTACGGTACATTATTTCAAGGCAAAGCTAGCTCTTGAATGATATGTTTGAGTATATGCCTTGCCCGATGGCTTGCATTCTTGAATTAAAAAAGTTCCCAACTCTACATTTTTTGAAGTTTCTTTAACTGCTTCAGGTAGGCTATTATATGCGCCTAATACTTTATGGCCTTTAATGACAATATGTTTTCCTTTATATTTTTTCACTAATTCTTTCTGATTGCTCACAAAAAAATCAAATTCTTTCTCGAGAAATATCATTTTTTTGCTCCTAAAGATACTCCATTAATATATAAATCGGATTCCTTTGTCAACTATCTTTTGAGGTGAAAAAGGGGGTGATTCTTTTTTCCTCCAACGCGGTTAACAATTATAATAGCATTTTTCTCCTTTTTTTTCCACTTTTCAAAAAAAATTTTTCAGCGGGACTTTTCTCTCCAGTTTTAAGATGAAATCAGAGCTCCGGGTAAAGAGTCCAAATAATTGACGGGATCAGTGACGTCCTTGAACAGAAAAGCCTCAGAAAAAAAGGATAAACCTAAGACAGCTTAATATTCTGATATTAATGCATTTAAGGGAGTTTTTAGTAAGTTCTCAATAATTGGGGGTAGATTATATTTGTGACTAATCACTGGATTCCTGCTTTCGCAGGAATGACAGACACTTACACTCAATCGTCATTCCCGTGGAGGCGGGAATCCATAGCTACTACCCACACTTATTGAGAAGTTACAGTTTTTAGGGGAAAACAGACAAGGGTAACTTCCAGGGGAAACATGGATTTTGAGTCCAGCGCGTCTGCCAATTTCGCCACTCCGGCACGCTCTTAATTTTTAACATTTTCTGAAATCCTGGTCAATACAAACTTAGTTTGCTTTGTTTTCCTTCATTTAAGAATGATTCTTTATATCTTCTAATATTTGCTTCATAACATATTCATGTTCAATATCAAATACTTTTACTTTTCTTTTTCTTAACATCACAAGAAAGCCCTCTAAAATCTGTCTCCTCACCACAAGCAGATATTTTGTCGAGGACTGAAAAATAACCTTTTCCAGGGCCGGCCACAAGCCTTTTCCTGCCAGCTCTAGAGGGCCGATTTCATCTACTATAAAAAAATCAGCATCTTTGCTTTGAAAAATAATCTCCTGCGCCCGAGCCAAGCCTTCAGGGAGAAAAAAATAAGGGCCTACTCTTTGCCAATTCTCCTCTCCCCTCCTCCTGATAAAGGGAACAGCCTTCTCTTCCTTTAATGCAAACAAATTGTAACCTAAAACCTCCTGCTTTTCAAAAACCACTTCACTCAAGAAACCATCTATTTTGACCTCCTTTTTTTTCAACTCATGGAATACTTTTTTCAGCAAAGACGTTTTCCCAGAGTGAACAGGACCGGTCAAGATATAAATCATGGGCTTTTTTTAAAGGTTTCTAGTAAATCTAAAGCCTTTACAGCCAATTTAAAGAGATGGGCATGGGCCCGGTTGCCATTCGTCAGGATGGCAAACCCTTTTCTTCTTTTCAGTTATATATTCGATAATACTATACAATACTATATAATGTCCGAAATAATGAAAATCCTCAACCATCAATCTCTAAATCATTTTTCATCTCATCTTATCAGATATTTCTTCATCTCGAATCCTATCCCGTAATCATATTCCTTTTCTATTCGAAGAATTAAAGGCAAAACTAATTTTGTAATTTGTCATTTAGGATTTGTTTGGAATTTGGAATTTGGAATTTAATCATTTGACCTTTTATCTCTTTTCTGATAAAAATCTTTGAAAACAGTCCAGTGAACAAAGAAAAGAAAAAATTACTAAACCTTGTTGACAATTTTCCCGGAAAAAAAATCGCTGTTTGGGGAGATTTTATTCTAGACGAATATCTTTACGGGAACACGCGCCGCATCTCCAGGGAAGCCCCTGTCCTCATCCTCACATATAAAAACAAGGAAATATTCCCAGGTGGAGCTGGAAATTCTCTGCTTAATCTTCAGGCTTTAGGCGCAGATCCCGTTCCAATAGGAGTCATCGGGGCTGATGATGCAGGGGAAAAAATCATTCAAATACTGAAGAAGAAAAAAATATCTACCGAGCATTTACTCATAGAAAAAAGCTATAAAACCCCCATAAAAACCAGAGTCCTCGCCGGCGAAGAGACAACACGAAAACAGCAGATACTGCGTATAGACCAGGAAGCAAAAGTTCCCGAAAAAGATGAAATAAAACAAAAACTGATCAATTCCCTCGAAAAAGCGAGAAAACAAACAACCGCCCTTATCATTTCTGATTACAACTATCTCACGGTTAAGGAGGACGTTTTTTACAAAATCCTTCCGGGTTTTAAAAAATTAAATATTCCTGTCACTCTGGATTCCCGCTTTAGGCTCCTGAATTTCAAAGGAGTCACTGTTTCCACGCCCAACGATCCTGAAGTTAAACACGTATTTAAAACCGAGATAGACGATGACAATCAGCTTATCAAAAAAGCAGGAAGATTTCTTTTAAGAAAGACAGACGCCGCAGCAGTGCTTATTACAAGAGGCTCGAGAGGGATGATTCTTTTTGAAAAGCGGAAACATCCTTTCGAAATTCCTATCCACGGCACTACAAATATTGTTGACGTCACCGGTGCCGGCGACACAGTCATAAGCGTCCTCACCCTGGCTCTGGCTTGTAAAGCGACATTCAGGCAAGCGGCACATCTGGCTAACTACGCCGGTAGCATCATCGTCATGAAAAAAGGTACCGCTACCCTGACGCCCCAAGAAATCAAGGAGGCTATCGTTTCCGAAAATTGAAAAAACTATATTCACTCGCACAGTTAACAAAAATCATCGAAGGACAAAAGAAAAAAGGGAAACAGGTAGTTCTTGCTAATGGCTGTTTTGATCTGATACACATTGGACACATACGTTATTTGAAAGAATCCAAGAAAAAAGGAGATGTTCTGGTTGTGGCTCTAAACAGCGATTCTTCTGTCCGCAAGTTAAAAGGAAAAGGCAGGCCAATTTTAAACGAAAATGAACGGGCGGAGATTATCTCTTCTTTTTCATTCGTGGATTACATCACCTTTTTTAACGAAGAGAAAGTGGATAAGGTTCTTCTTTCCCTCAAGCCTCATGTCCATGCCAAAGGCTCAGATTATACTGAAGAAACTGTACCAGAAAAGGAAACTGTACAAGATTACGGAGGAAAGATAGCCATAACCGGGGGGCCAAAAGTGAAATCGACATCAAAGCTTATTGAAGAAATCGCTGCAAAGATTAAAAACATAAAAAAGCCTTGAATTTTAAACATGGACAATTTTCTGATCATCAGACTCAGCTCGCTGGGAGATATCATCCATACCCTTCCTGCTTTCTCTGCATTGAGGAAAAAATTTCCGGAATCAAAAATCACCTGGCTGGTAGAGGAGAAAGGAAAGGAGATTCTAGATCTTGTACCTGGAATTGATAGGATTATTGTTGTTCAGGCTAAAAGATGGCAGGGAGGCTCAAAAAAATTCTGGAAAGAGCTCTCTCGTCTTAAAAAGGAAATTAAAAATAGGGACCAGATCGCTCTAGATTTTCAGGGACTTGTAAAGTCCGGATTCCTTGCCTTTCTCTCAAGGGCACAAAAAAGGATCGGTTTTCACCGAAAAAACCTAAAAGAGCCTTTTGCTTCCCTGTTTTATACTGACAGGCTTGAAGAAATACACGAAAACAATCATGTCATTAAAAAAAATCTCAAGCTTCTCAATCTAGTTGGAATACAAAATGGAAAATACAAAAAATACGAATTTCCCCTTTCTCTACCTGAAGAACTGTCAGAATCTATCAAGGAGAAACTGAGAAAAATCGGCTACTATGGACAGAAAAAATTAATCCTCTATAATATGGGCGCTGCGTGGGAAACAAAAAGATGGTTCCCAGAACGATGGGTTGGATTAATCCAAAAGATGAAAAGCGAAGAAATTTTCCCACTCCTTTTATGGGGAAACAGCGGAGAAAAGGAACTTGCCGAACATGTAAATCAGAAAACAGGAGTAACTATTTCCCCGCATTTATCCTTGAAGGAAGTTATGGCTCTGATCAGAGAATCCACCCTTTTGATAAGCGGGGATACTTTTGCCCTTCAAGCTGCCTGTGTTTTTTCACGACCTGTTGTCGGAATTTTTGGCCCTACAAACCCACAAAGAAACGGGCCCTTCTGTCCTAATGATAAAGTGGCTTTTCATGAATTGGAATGCAGCTATTGTTACAAAAGGAGATGCTCTGACCTGGAATGTCTAAAAAGAATATCCTCAGAGGAAGTTGCGGATCTATGCCTTCAATTATTAGAAGAAAATGCCTAAGAAAAATTTTACAAAAACAATTTATAAATGGAGAGTAAGAGCAGCCTTTCCGGGCATCATCCTCATTGTTGTCCTCGCTAAACCCAACCTATATTCTATCCTGGGAGGCGTAGCTATATGCGTCTTAGGACTTCTTATCAGAACGTGGGCATGCTGTCATATCCAGAAAGAAAAAGAATTGACCATCTCCGGACCTTATCAGTACACAAGAAACCCTCTTTACCTGGGAAATTTGATTTTAGGCATCAGCATAGCCGTGGGATCCTGGTCATGGTGGGCATTTGGTATATTTTCTGCCTACTTTCTTATTTTTTACCCGGTTGTAATAAAACTGGAAAAAGAGAAGATGGAGAGGCTATTTCCCCAGCAATATGCCAATTATAAGAAAAAAGTCCCGCTTTTTGTCCCGTGCCTGAGATCATCTCTTCCATCAGAGAAAAATAAATTCAGCTGGAAACATTATCAAAAAAACAAAGAACAAAGATCCTTAATCACAGCAGCCATCTTCTGGATAATAATGATAGGCAAGATGATTCTTTTTTAAAAAATGCCTACTCAAGAAAGAATAAAAAAAGTAAAAAGGATTCTCTCTCTACGCCAGCCGGACCTGCGCGTTGTCCTGGAAGATGTTACAAACACCCACAATGCCAGCGCTGTGGTCCGGACCTGCGATGCCGCAGGAATCCTCTATCTGGATATTATCTCTCCAAGCAAAGAACCTTTTCCGGTCAACGAAGCAATATCAACACGAGCCGAAAAATGGCTTCAGCTCTGCTATCACACATCTACCTCAGAATGTCTTAAACATCTAAAGAAAAAAGGATTTAAAATTGTAGCAACCCATCTCGAGGACAAATCCATACCACATACTGACCTGGATTACACACAACCCATGGCTTTTGTCTTTGGGAATGAATCGGAAGGAATCTCTACAGAGGCTTTGAATCTTTCTGATCATGTAATCAAAATTCCTATGATAGGCATGGCTCAAAGTCTCAATCTTTCAGTTTCTGTAGGCATTATCCTATATGAGGCAATGAAGCAAAGGCAGGCTAAAGGATTTTATAAAAAGAGAAGATTATCAAAAGAAGAATTTGAAACGTTTATGAATAAATGGCTTGGCCTCACTTCAAATAAGACATAAGATTCACCACAGAGCACACAGAGAAATCAAAAATAAAGTGGACATGCAGCTTTTTCTGTGGGGACTGTTCCTATAGGGGACTGTACCTCTTCTTCAGAAAAAGTTGCCTGTCCACTTTTTCTATTTAATCTCTGTGGTTATATATTTATTTCTCTGTGTGCTCTGTGGTTAATCTTATAAAGAGCAGTTCTAAATTCTTATACTGCGATGGGTATTCAATGCTATTGTAAAATCTTTTTTTGCGTCTTTGGCCTTCTTATTCAGATCATCCAAATGCTTCTTTAATTCTTTGTTCCACTTCTCAATCCTTTCTTTATTTTTTTTAGAATATTCATCTTGCCATTTTCTGTATTGATTCTGAAATTTTTCTTGATAATCATCCAAGGAATTAAAAAAGACCTCTCGGCCTCCAGTGGAAAAAAAGGATCCTCTTCTTTCTTCTTCCTCAATTTCGACTTCAGTACTTCTCTCCTTTCTATCCCTGAGAAAGACTATCTTAATCTTTTCTCCTCTTTCTTTATCCTGAATCAAATCAACTAGTTCATTCGTTGTTTCCACCCGCTTTCCGTCGGCTTTGACGATAACATCTCCAACCTTTAAGCCTGCCTTTTCTGCAGGACTATCCTCATTGATTTTTGATACAAGCAGCCCTGTACCTTTTTTTACTCCAAAATGCTCTGAAAGCTCCTCGTTGAGGTCCTGGATATACACTCCTATATATCTCCTGTTTTCAAAGCCCCAACGGAATAATTCTGGTTCAACAGGCACAGTAGGCTTTAGGGGTTCCAGTAGTTTGGGAGCAAAGAGACGAGGGAATTTCCGTTCAAATTCTTGGAAGATATCTTTTTCGGAATACTCCCCTAATCTCACCTTGATTTCTTCAGTTTTTCCTTTTCTTTCGATTTTTATGGTTACACTCTCCCCAAGTCTTCTCATTCTGATTTCGTTTCTCAACATTTGGCGGTTGGACACGTCTTTGCCGCCAATCTGAAGAATGATATCTCCTCTCCTGAGTTTCGCAAGTTCTGCTGGAGACTCGTCCTCAACATTACTAATTTCGATTTCTCCGTCTTCATTCACAACAATAGAGACTCCCATCCATCCTCTCTCCACCTTTCCCTTTTCCTTTATTTGAGCACTCACATTTTGTACAACATGGACAGGGACAGCCAACGCCATACCAGAGGATGGGGCCTCGGCTCTGCTGAAAACATAACCTGAACCGACTATCTCTTTCTCCTTGAACTCAAAAACCACTGGTTTAGTATCAGAGTAGATGCCCCGAAGCAGGCCAACCATATGTCCCTTGCCGTCAACAACAGGGCTCCCGCTCATACCAGGGACAACCCATACATTCAAACGCAGACTTTCTTGGCCAAGACTATCCTGACCAATAGAACTGACGATTCCCTGAGTTACAGCTGGTGCGTTTTCAAGAGATATGCTGATAACTCCTATCCAGGATCCAGGAGAAAGATCATCTGTCTTTCCCATTGTTATAGGAGTGAGATTTTTCTCCTTGACCCGTATGAGAGCCAAATGTGTCTCAGAATCCATTCCCAGAAATTCAGCCTCAATCCTTCTTCCATCTGAAGTCGTGACAAAGAATTCTTCATCACGGGGAGATATGAGAGCAGTAGTCACGATATAGCCATCTTTGCTAATAATGACCCCAGTTGCAACTTTCCTGGTTCTGTTTCTTGCCTCAACTTTTACCACCGATGGAAAAACTCTCTTTGTTATATCTGTAATTTCCTTTTCACTGCCTGAAGCAGTAGTAGGCTCTGCTTTTAGGCTAAAAAAGAGTGCTAATAAAAACACAGTCAAAGCAAATATCATTTTTAGTTTTGTGCTCATTTTGTAACGACCTCCTTAATATTTAATTCTTATATCGGTCCTTTCAGAGACCTGTTCTAATATATAAATCGTTGGTGGCTCACGCCTAAGATTCTGGATCTCTCCCGCATAATCCACTGACTCAATGATAGGAATGATCTCTCTTTGCATCATCCGCTTTCCTATCGGAAAATCAGGAGAAATGCCCTTCTCGATAGCGGAAAATTCAACAGGTCCTCTCTGAGGAAGGATGAATATATTTATTATGATAAAGATTACAGCAAGAGCACCAAATGCTCCTGCCAAAGAGAGGCGCAGATGCTTAACCCTTACCTGCTTTCCTTTTCTAAACGAGAGCTGTTCCAATACTTTCTGCTCAAAATCAGGAGGGGCCTTCACTCTCTCTAATTTTTTTAATAGATTAAGCTCTTCCATATATATTCTCCTCATTATTAACTTAAATTAATTTTGAACGATCCTTCCTCCAATTCTTTTCTTAAATAATTTCTTCCCCGGCTAATTCTTGCTTTTATCGTTCCCAAAGGCTTCTGCAGGATTTGAGCAATTTCTTCCTGGGAAAAACCTTCAATATCTTTTAGAATGATTGGAATTCTGTACCGAGGATGGAGAGAACTTATGGCTCTTCTCACATTTTTAATCAACTCGGAATTAGCTGGGTTTTCAGTGAATACAATTCCTTCGGCATATTTATTCTGGATGTCTTCAAGAGACACAACGAAATATTTTCTCATTTTTTTCATCTCTGTCTTTGCAAGGTTTGAAGCAATTGTATAGATCCAGGATGATAAAGGAGCAATAGGTTTGTATCTATAAGCTTTAAAATATACTCTCATAAATGTTTCCTGGCCTAATTCTACTGCTTTTTCATAATCTCCGGTGAGATGCCACAAGAAATTGACTATCTTGTCCTTGTAAATGCGGACAATCTTTGAAAAAGCCATCTCGTCACCTTCCTGAACCTGACGGATCAGTTCTTGTTCCTCCATTCTCACTTTCTTTAAACTTTCTTTTTCTCGAAAACGTTGCATTTTATTCCGTTTTGTCCGTTGAGTCAGTTTAGTCTGTTTAGTGTAAGTTCTCAATAATTGGGGGTAAATTATATTTGTGACTAATCACTGGATTCCTGCTCCCCGCTTTCGCGGGAACAAGTTTACACCTGCGAAGCTTGTGCCCGCGAAGGCGGGTAGCAGGAGCAGGAATGACAGACACTTACACTCAATCGTCATTCCCGCGGAGGCGGGAATCCATAGCTACTACCCACACTTATTGAGAAGTTACCGTTTAATCTGTTACTTTAATTAAAATAACAGATTAACTGATAAACAGACTAACAGATTAACTTATTTTAGGTTCAAGCTCGATAAGAGGTTTCTCGGAATCGACCAAATCTCCCTCTGAAACAAAAATCTTTTTTACATACCCTTCAATGGAAGATTTAATCTCATTTTCCATCTTCATGGCTTCCACAATGGCAAGAGTCTGGTTTTTTCTTACTTCTTCCTTTTCGGAAACATTGATTTTGATGACTTTCCCCGGCATAGGGGCCTTCACCATCAATATATCTTCTTGAGATTTTTCTTCTCCACTTTTGTATCCCTCGCCCTCCAAAGATGGTTCCTGCACTACAAAATGATGGCCTTCAAGATATACATAACGATTCTCTTTATCCCTGGCTAAATAAACCTGGTAAGAGCAATCTCCGATCAAAATAGATATAATGTTGGGAGAAACATAATGAATATCTGCATCAAAGGTTGTCTCTCCATCAGAAACGATGAAGAGGTTTTTCTTCTTCTCAAGAGAGAGCTTTTGTAATACATTCTCTATTAAAAACTCGAATTCCACTCTATTATCCTCCTCCAAGACGCCATTTGCCGAGCATCAACCAAGGAGAATAAATTTCCTTTTTTTCCGCTGCTGTGCCTGTCCTGGTATAAGTTTTATTGAAACTGTCAAATGCTGCGGCCAATGCAGCCAGACTCTGTTTTTCTTTGCTCTTTTCCTTTTCTTTCCAACCATCCAAATTTTTTTTAATAAAGCCTGTTGTTGTTTCTCCCTGACGGAATTGGGGATGATTGATGACATCTTTCAAAAAATCGATATTTGTCTTGATTCCAAGGATCACATAATCATTGAGGGCATTGATCATTCTCTGGCAGGCCTTTTCCCTGTTCTCTGCCCAAACTATGAGTTTTGCAAGGATCGGATCATAAAATATCGGCACATCGCTGCCGCTGTAGATACCACAGTCATGGCGCACACCAGGTCCTCTTGTCTCCTTGAAAAAAAGCACTTTCCCTGAAGATGGGAGGAAATTATTAAGAGGATTCTCGGCATAGATCCGGCATTCTATAGCATGCCCCTTTTGCTCTAATTCATCTTGAGTAAAAGGAAGTTTTTCTCCTGAAGCGATTGAAATCTGTAAGTGCACAAGATCTACCCCAGTTGTGAGCTCTGTCACAGGATGTTCTACCTGAAGCCTCGCATTGACTTCAAGGAAATAGAAGTTTTTATCCTTATCCAGGAGAAACTCCACTGTTCCGGCATTATTATACCCAGTTAATTGCATGACTTTCTTGGCTATCTCTCCCATTTTAAGGCGAAGCTCAGGATCCAGAGCCTGCGAGGGCGTCTCCTCCACTATCTTCTGATGCCTTCTCTGAATGGAACATTCCCTTTCAAAAAGATGTACTATATTTCCGTAGTCGTCAGCTAATACTTGAAACTCAACATGTCTCGGTTCCTCAATGTATTTTTCCAGATAGACAGAATCATTGCCGAAAGCTGATTTGGCTTCCCGCATTCCAGCTTCAAGGGCAGGTTTTAATTCTTTCGCGCTGCTTACGATCCTCATTCCCTTGCCGCCTCCTCCTGCTGATGCCTTAATCATTACCGGATATCCAATTCGCCTAGCTTCATCATCATAATCAGAAATATCCTTAAAGAATCCTTTCATTCCCGGGATTATGGGAATACCAGCTTTCTCTATTGTCTGGCGGGAACGAACCTTATCCCCGGCAAGCTTTAAGGCTTTGGAGTTAGGCCCTATGAAAACTATTTTTTCTCTCTCGCAGAGGCGGGCAAATTCTGCGTTTTCTGCTAGAAATCCGTATCCGGGATGGACAGCTTCGGCATCTTTATCGTGAGCTGCCTGGATTATCCTGTCCATATTAAGGTAACTTTCTATTGCTGGAGCCGGCCCGATGCATACTGCCTCATCGGCCGTCTGAACATGAAGGCTTTTTCTATCAACCTCCGAATATACAGCCACAGTGCGAACACCAATTTCTTGGCAGGCTTTGATTACCCTTACAGCAATCTCTCCCCTGTTCGCAATGAGTATTTTTTTAAACATATTTCTTTCCTTTTAGTGTAAGTTCTCAATAATTGGGGGTAGATTATATTTGTGACTAATCACTGGATTCCTGCTCCCCGCTTTCGCGGGGACAAGTTTACACCTGCGAAGGCAGGTGCAGGAATGACAGACGCTTACACTCAATCGTCATTCCCGCGGAGGCGGGAATCCATAGCTACTACCCACACTTATTGAGAAGTTACCTGTTAGTGTTCTATTGTAGTTTATTACTGCGTTTTACGGAACAGACCGAACAGACAGTCGTTTTGTTTTGAGTTTTTCTCCCTCCTTACTCCTAACTTATTTCGTCCAATGCGGTTTTCGTTTCTCCAGAAAAGCAGCCATTCCCTCCTGGCCCTCGTCACTTACTCGTAAACTGGCTATCATCTGGGCTGTATAGGCTTTTGCATCTTCAAGGCTCATACTAGAAACCCTAAAAACAAGCTCTTTGCAGCTTGCTACGGCTTCAGGCCCGGAAGTCAAAAGAAGATTTACAAGCTCATTTACCTTTTCCCTCAACATTTCAAGAGGAAAAACCTCATTAACAAGCCCTATTTCAAGAGCTCTGCGGGCAGTGATCCTTTTTCCTGTTAAAAAATATTCTCTTGCCTTGCTCTCCCCTATTTTACGCACAACATAGGGAGAGATGGCAGCCGGAACAAGGCCGATTTTAACCTCGCTTAGTCCAAATTTTGCTTCTTCGGACGCCACAGCTATATCGCAGGCTGAAAGAAAACCTGTCCCTCCTCCGATGGCTGCGCCGTTAACCATAGCCACTGTGGGCTTGGGCAATGAGTAAATATTATAAAGAAGCTCTGCAAGGTGGAGTGATTCCTCCAGGTTTTGCTCATAAGAATAATGGATGACTTCCCGCATCCAGTTGATATCCGCACCTGCACAGAAAGATTTTCCCTCACCCGATAAAACCACAACACGGATTGACTCATCCTCTTTTACCTTCTCAAATGCATCAGCAAGCTCTGATATCATCAAGGAATTAAAAGCATTGTGGATATCTGGACGATTGAGCGTGATATAAACAATCTTTTCTTTCTGAGTAAATATGATGGTTTTGTATGTCTTTTTATCCATCTTACATCCTGAAAATTCCAACCCTATAGTCTGGAATAGGAGCATTTAGGCTCATTGAAATACCCAGGGTAAGAGCTTCCCTTGTCTCTAAAGGGTTGAGAATCCCATCATCCCAGAGACGAGCAGTGCTGTAATACGGGCTTGCTTCGTGCTCGTATTTTTCCAGTATGGGATTCATCATTTTCTGTTTCTCCTCATCAGTCATTTCTTTTCCCTGCTGTTTTAACCTGTGTGCTTTCACTGTTACTAAAACATTTGCTGCCTGCTCCCCTCCCATTACGCAAATGCGGGCATTGGGCCACATCCAAAGCAGCCTAGGCGCATAGGCCCGACCGCACATGGCATAATTCCCGGCCCCGTTAGACGCGCCTACGATTACCGTAAACTTGGGAACATCAGCGTTGGCTACAGCATGGACCAGCTTTGCTCCATCCTTGGCAATCCCGCCATGTTCATACTGCTTTCCTACAATAAAACCAGTTATATTCTGGAAGAATATTAGAGGTATCTTGCGCATGGAACAGAGGGTGACAAAATGGGCTCCTTTAAGAGAACTTTCAGAGAACAGAACCCCGTTATTAGCAAGGATGCCCACAGGATAGCCCATGATGCGGGCAAAACCGCAGACCAAAGTCTGACCGTAAAGCTCCTTGAATTCCTGAAACCGGCTTCCATCTACAAGCCGCGCGATGACTTCTTTGAAGTTGTAAGGTTTTCTTGTATCTCTGGGAACAATCCCGTAAATTTCCTCAGTGTCATAATAGGGATCTTCAGGTTCAGCCATATCCAGTTGAAACTTCTGCGCGGGGTCTAATGTCTCGACGATGTTTCGCGCAATCTCCAGAGCATGATCGTCATTGAGGGCATAATAGTCTGAAACGCCTGAGATACGGCAGTGGACATCAGCGCCGCCTAACTCTTCGTCTGTAACATCTACATTTGTGGCTGCTTTAACAAGCGGAGGGCCTCCGATAAAAATCGTCCCTTGCTTGCGGACAATCACTGTCTCATCGCTCATGGCCGGAACATAAGCTCCTCCTGCCGTACAGGACCCCATGACAATGGATATCTGAGGGATACCCATTGCAGAGAGTCGGGCCTGGTTGTAGAAAATACGGCCAAAATGCTCTTTATCAGGAAACGTTCCAGCCTGAAGAGGGAGAAAAATTCCACCAGAATCGACAAGATAAATACATGGCAGGCGGTTTTCCATTGCTACTTGCTGCGCTCTTATGTGCTTCTTGATAGTCATCGGGAAATATGTGCCGCCTTTCACCGATGCATCATTGGCAACAACCAGAACTTCTCGTCCATGGATGACACCAATTCCTGTGACCATGCCTGCACTAGGTGCCTCATTGTTGTATATGTTATACGCAGCTAACGGACTCAGTTCAATGAACGGAGTGTTCCGGTCAAAGAGCTTTTCAAGTCGCTCTCTTACAAGGAACTTTCCCCGGGATTTTTGTAGCTCTCTGTATTTTTTTGGACCCCCTTCTTGAACTTTAGAAAGATTCTCTTTGTATTCATCCGCAACCTTTTTCATGCTTTCAAAGTTTTGTTTATATTCTTGACTTTGTGTATCTATTTTACTTTCGATTCTATACATTCTTCCCTCACTTGGATTTCTTGGTTTATCTGTAAGTTCTCAATAATTGGGGGTAGATTATATTTGTGACTAATCACTGGATTCCTGCTCCCTGCTTTCGCGGGGACAAGTTTACACCTGCGAAAGCAGGTGCAGGAATGACAGACACTTACACTCAATCGTCATTCCCGCGGAGGCGGGAATCCATAGCTACTACCCACACTTATTGAGAAGTTACGTTTATTTTTTTTATTCTATTTAATTATATTCAAGAATCGCTAGAAATGCTAGAAAGTAAAATTTATCTCAACCATATACTCAAGGAATTTACGTAACTTTACTCAAGGTCATAAAACATTCTACCTTGAACCTTAAACCAGTTTCTTTTCTTGCCTTAACCATTCAACCATTAATGAGTTTTTGTCAGCTTACGACTTTCGACTTACGGCTTACGAAATCTAGTTTTAAGCTTTAAGTTTAGAGTTTGTTTTGCTCCTCACTCCTCACTCCTTACTCCTCACTTTTTTCAGTTTTGAGCTATTCGTCTAGGACAAATTTATACCCGTAGCACAGAATTCCTGACTCTCCCTCATCGAAAATCTTTCTAAATTCTATCCTTACCTTCTGACCGATTTTTAAATCCTCAAAGTCACAATCAACAATTTGTGCTGTCAATTTAACTCCATCATCAAGCTCTACAATGCCAACAGCATAGGGAGCCTGGTCAACAAATTGATGAGGAGGAACACGGATAATTGTATATGTAATAATTTTTCCCGTCTCTGCGATCTTTGTTTTTTCTAATTCACGATTTTTGCACTCTGGACAGATAAGCCGCGGAGGAAAGAATTTTATTCCACATTTACTGCATTTGTTGGCTTCAAGCCTGTATCTTTGAGGAATTTCTCTCCAATATCTTGATGGTGTCGTCATTTTTTCCTCCTTTCTTATTCTCTCTCAAATATATGAACAACTGTACTGCCGCCGCTTCCACCCATATTTTGGGCCATTGCCACTCTGACATCCTTGACTTGCCTCTCATCTGCCTCTCCTCGAAGCTGCTTAACAATCTCCACAACCTGAGCCACACCGGTCGCTCCAACAGGATGACCTTTGGACTTTAATCCGCCACTGGGATTTACTGGAATCTTTCCCTCAAGTGAAGTCAATCCTTGCTCAACAGCATCTCCACCCTTTCCTTTTTCCACAATCCCCAGGGCTTCCATGACGCAGATTTCTGCAATTGTGAAACAATCATGAACTTCGAAAATATTGATGTCTTCTGGTTTTTTATCTGCCATGGCGTAGGCCTGCTTTGCGGCCTGATAAGTCGCTTCAAGCCAGGTTATATCTTTTCTTGTACTGATAGCAATTCTATCAGTAGCATGGCCAGTCCCTATAATCTTGATTATTGGCTTATTCATGCTTCTAGCCATTTCAACAGGACATATGATGGCAGCTGCAGCTCCATCTGAAATCGGCGAACAATCCAGAATTCTCAGCGGATCAGCGATCATGACGGAATTCAGGACCGAATCCACAGTAATTTCAAATGGAAATTGGGCCAAGGGATTCTTGGCACCGTTGCGGTGGTTTTTCACTGCAACCATAGCCATTTGTTCCCTGGTTGTGCCGTACTTTTCCATGTGCGCTCTGGCAATCAAAGCATATAGCCCTGGAAAAGTAATTCCATGATAGCCCTCATATTCCTGGTCTGCAGCCGTGCCCAAGGCATAGGTTGCCTCTGAACCGCTGCAATCTGTCATTTTTTCCACTCCGCTAACAAGTACTACATCGCTCATCCCAGAGGCTACTTCCATAAAGCCAAGTCTTAGAGCAAGCCCGCCTGAAGCACATGCAGATTCTACCCTCGTGGAAGGCACAGGAACCTGGCCCAAATAATCAGCTAGAAGGGAAGCTATATGCTCCTGGCCCACAAAAATACCAGAAGACATGGACCCCACATACATAGAGTCAATCTGGTCAACACCAGCATCATCAAATGCAAGGAGTGCTGTTTCCACAAAAATATTTCTCAGGGATTTCTCCCAGAGTTCTCCCCATTTTGTCATTCCTACACCGATTATTGCTACATCTCTCATCCTGCCCTCCTAATTTGCCTTTCTAATTTTTTTACGAAATTTGGCATATTCACCATATTCAAGGTAATTTTTGTTCTTATCCAGAAGGTCTCTTGTCTTTGGAGCCATATCTCGCACTTCATCAATTCTTTCAGTCACTTCAAAGATGAAGGCATCACTCCCAGCACCTGAACCATAAGAAACAATAAGAATTCTATCCCCTGGATTTGAAATATCCAGAGTCGCTGTCAACCCCAACGGTGAAGAAGCAGAATAAGTGTTTCCGAGAAGATTTACCAACCAGCCTGGTTCAATCTGTTTTTTATTAAAACCCAACATCTTGCCAACTCTAAAAGGGAATTTTCCGTTGGGTTGATGAAAGATGACATAATCAAAATCCACAGGCTTCATCCCGGCTTTTTTCATGATGCCCTTCGCAGCACCCTTGGTATGGCTAAAATAGGCGGGGTCACCTGTGAATCGTCCTCCGTGCTGGGGGTAATACTGGTATTCGCGGCGCCAGAAATCAGGAGTATCTGTCATGTATGAGTAGGTATCCAAAGTTCTGGCAATAATATTTTTCTGTCCGAAGATAAAAGCAGCCGCTCCAGCAGCAGCCGAGTATTCAAGAGCATCTCCCGGAGCTCCTTGAGACGTGTCGGCTCCAACAGCCAGGCCGTACTTTATTTCTCCGGCCTTTACCAAGCTCAAAGCTACAAACATCCCTTCTGTTCCGGCCTTGCATGCGAACTCAAAATCAGCCGTATGAACTTCTGGAGTTGCCCCAAGAGCCTCAGCCAATACCGTACCGCTGGGTTTGACTGCATAGGGATGGGATTCTGATCCAACATAAACTGCACCAATATCCACTGGATCGATTTCAGCTCTTCTTAATGCATATTTGGCCGCCTCAACAGACATTGTGATCGTGTCTTGGTCTAGAGAAGGGACAGATTTTTCTTCAAGCATCAGACCTCTCTTGTAGCTGGCCGCATCTGCTCCCCATACTTTTGCGATCTCTTCGACTTTGATTCTGTTTCGAGGAATATACGCGCCGTATCCGATAATACCTTCCATTTACTGCCTCCCTTTAGAAAGTGAAATAAAGATAATATGCATGAATAAAATTCCCGAGAAATCGTCTAAAAATGACAAAATATCGTGTCATATATTCATTTTTTAGTCAAGGAATAAAACAAACATAATGGGCTAGAAAGGGAAAGTTTGCAAGACAACATTCTTGGCAAGACAAACTAAAGGGCAAGAAAACGCTTCGCTGGCAAGACAAGTTTTACTCAAAGATCAAAACGCAAAACTGAAAAAATGGTTTAAGGTTTAAGGTAAAATGTTTAAGGCAAAAAAGAATTACATTAAACCTGAAATTTAATTTAACCAAACAAACCAAATAAACCAGATAAACGGAAAAAAATTGACACCTTCGATTTTCAAAATTAGAATTAAGGAAGTTGGAACTTTTTATTACAAAATCTCGTCTATCAAAGTGTGTTAAGTGCAAATAGAAAAAATTATTCGAGAAAGCTTAGATGGCAAAGAAGGAGCCTGGAACATGCTTGTTAATGCTTATTCCAAAAGGATATTCAACATGGCTTTTCAATTCTCAGGAAGCTATGAAGAAGCCGAAGACCTGACACAGGAAATCTTTCTCAAACTATACAATTCACTTTCAAAATATAATTTTGAAAAAAATTTCAGCGCCTGGCTCCTTACGCTTACAAGAAATCACTTGATCGACCAATATCGAAAGACAAAATGGGAAAAGAAAATTCGAGATGATTTCAATGAGTATTCTCTTGTTTCAGATACTTTCACAAGCCCTGAGGAAGGAATTCTGAAAGAAGAAAGCAAAAAATTAATATGGGAAGGCTTTAACCATCTTTCATCAGAAATCAGAATGGCGGTTATCCTCAGGGATATTCAAGGAAAAAGATACGATGAGATCGCAGAAATCATGAGCCTTCCTCTGGGAACTGTAAAATCCCGTGTCAACAGAGGGAGACTGCAACTGGCAAAAATCCTCAAAGAAAAAAAGGAGGATAAGAATGGTATGTAAAGGAATAGAAGAACTATTATCTCCTTATTTAGAGGATGAGCTTAATCCTGAAGAAAAACTGGCCGTTGAAGAACACCTGAAAACATGCCAGATCTGCGCTGATCTTTTCTCCTTTATGAAAGAAACAAAGGAATCTTTAGCTGATTTTCCAGAACTCGAAGTAAATGAGAATTTAATAAATCAGCTTTACAGTATACCAAGCAAAAAGAAAAGATTTAAACTGAGCCTTGATTTCCTGGTTCGGCCATCGCTTCAGCCTATTTTTACAGCAGCAACTATCCTGTTGATCATGATTTCTTTCTACATTTTTCACCCCAACAAAAATCTTATAGACAAATCCATAGACCGGCAGATTCATCTTGGATTCAGCAAGATCGGTAGATTATACGCCAAAGCAGAATCTTTCACAGATTCTCTGGCTGAGTATAAGGATAATATTCTCGTTTCCATCAAAAACGTAAAATTTTTTAGAGAAAATGAGGAATAAAAAAAGACATAAATATGGAGGTATAAAATGGAAGAAAAAATTATTGTCAAAAGACCACCAAAGTCTCCCTTTTTAGCTGGGTTCCTTTCCCTCATTGTACCTGGGGCAGGAACTCTTTACAACGGCCAGACAACAAAAGGAATTGTTTACATCCTGACACCTATAATTTTAATCACTATGCTTGCACATGGTAAAGGTTCCGCTGTTTTCCTGGCATTGCTCCTCGCAGGATTTTATGCATACCAGTTCATCGATGCCATCATGACTGCAACAGCTATAAACCGCAGAGCCCTTGTGGGAAAGGAAGAGGAAGAATTCAAAATAGATGAAGTTCCCGAAGCATTAAAATCTGGGTCTATTTTCTGGGGAACTGTTCTGATAGTTTTGGGTGGAATCCTTCTTCTGGCGAACTTTAATATCATAAGCTACAATACCATTTTTGATTTCTGGCCTCTCATTCTTATTGTTATTGCATTGAAGCTTATTACAGATTACTTTACTGAGAAAAAGAAGGAAAGTTAGAGGAGGATAAAATGGCAAAATACAAACGTAAAGACCGTCTCGTATGGGGAATCACCCTCATAGTAATAAGCCTTTTCTTTCTCCTGCATTTAGATATCTGGTATTTCCTCGCTCATTTCTGGCCCGTAGTACTTATCCTCTGGGGAGTATGGAAACTCTACTATGGGATAAAAGAACTAAAAGAAGAATCTGAAAATATTCAGGATTGAAAATGAAAGTTAAAGAAATCATCCTTCTAATATTCATCATTGCTGCCGGAGTATTCTTCTACCATGCTTACACAGGAAAAATATATATTAACCTTGACTGGGGGGAAGGCATCTTTTTCAACCTAGATGAATTTGTCTATGAAGAATCTCAGGAGATCGACCCCCCATTTCTTCCTGAGCTTGAAATCATCAATGCCCATGGAGATGTAGAAATTCAGGGGACTGAAGATCAAAGAGTTACCATCTTCTTCCAGAAAGAAATCTGGCGCAAAAACAAAGAGCAAGCTGATAAGGTTGCAGAAGAGCTGCAGATGACTGTCAACAAAGATGACCAGAGGTTGACAATCTCGACTAACAGGGCAGACTTTAGAAGAAAAAGATTTCGGACAAACTTCAGGATTCATGTTCCTGCAGGTATGGATATCAAAGTGAAAAATTCCTACGGGTTAGTCAAGACCTTAAAAGTCGGAAAAACAGATATCATCAACCCGCACGGAAAGATCGTGGCTATGGATATAGGCGGCGATCTTTTTATCCAAAACAAGTACAGAGATATTGAAGTTGAAAACGTCCAATCTGACTGCCAGATCGACAGTAGACATTCTTCAGTCACTGTAAATGGAGTAAAAGGAGAGATTAATATTGTCCACAGATACGGCAACATTCATCTTGAAGACATTTCTCAAGGTGTTACGGTCGAAGGCTCTCATACAGAGGTATTCGGCCAAAGAATAGCAGGTTCTGTAGATATTGAGACCTCCTACAAGAAAATAATTTTGTTTGATGTGGGGCCAACAGAAATCAGAGGCAGACATTCGCGGATTGAAGTCGACGGCGCACGAGAGAATCTCGAAATATATGATAGATACGGCAAGGTAATTCTGAATAACATCCAGGGCAATCTCAAAATCGACGGAAAAAATCTGGGAGTATCAGGAACTGGAATCACTGGAGAAAAGATCTTCATTTCTACTTCTTATAAAAATATCAAACTAACAGAATTCTCAGGAACAACAACCATTCTGCTCTCTAACGGAGAAGTAGTTCTGAAGCCTTATCCTCTCACTCACCCTGTAGAAGTAAAGGGCGAATACGCAGATATAAAATTCTATTGGCCTTCAGGAGAAAAATACCCTTTTGAAGCCAGAGTTAAAAGCGGGGATATAAAATGGGAAGTTCCTGCTGAATTTAACTATCAAGAAGAAAACAGCTTCACAATCATCAAAGCCTTTGTTCAAGAAAAAGAGAAACCTTCCGTCTTTCTCTCCACAACCTACGGCACAATCCGGATCGAAGTTACGGAACATACGAATTAGACGTAATAGACCAAACAGACCGTCCTAATGTTTGGGTTTGTAGCTGTAGATTTTTTCAGATAAGCAGCCGTTAATCTTGATATTAAAATAAGAAATGATGTTTGTAAGATCTTTCTTGTACTTGGTTACATAACGGACAAAACCTATCTCCTTCTTGAACCGAAGGAGATTATCAAACTCAGCCACCTCATCTCTGAGCTCGATCAAGTAATGATTGATGCTGCGGTACTGCGCGTTAATATCAATCAAATCCTCGCCTTTTAGCTTGCTGTAGTCAAGATACGGCGGAAGAGATTGAAGAATCAACAAGCTCTCGCTGGACAGTTCATTTACATATTCCTTAATTTCCTGAAAGAATGATTTATACTCAGATGGCTTTTCCAATTTTTCTTCAGCTTTATCAAGTAAGACTTCATACTGATCTTTCAGGGAAACAATCATCTCTTTGATTCCGAGATATTTTCTTTTGAACTGAAAAAGATCGATGAAATCTCTCCCGATATATATCTTATCCTTATAATGAGTCATAAGTTCTCGAGGAGAATGAGTGTAATATTTAACCTCATAACGCCTTCCACCAGAATCCCTTTCTCTTAGCCTTGCTAAGAGCAAATAATTATTCTGCTCGACAAAATAGCTGTTCACATCTAGAAGAGCTGAATAAACCTTAAGGTTCTGGATAAGATACTCTTTCATATAATTGAGAATATTTTCTTTTTTTCGGAGGAAATCACTGATTGTCTCGTTAGGAGTAGGATTTATTACTGAATAGGAAGGTGAAAGCAGATAAAGCACTGGACCTGTTCCTAATTCAAGATAAAGATGTTTTAAAGCTTTCTGTTGCAGGTCATCAAAAAGAAAAGATTCCAGTTGAGGAAGAGTCGTGATGTCGAGTTTGGATAATTCTTCAACTTCATTCATTTTTCAGAATATCCTTGATTATGGAATGAATACTATCATTTAAAATCAAAAAAATCAATACTTACTGCCTGAGGTAAGTCCACTCTGAATTATCATAGCACTTTTTCTGAATTTCTTGGATGGTTTCCCTTTCTTCCTCATTAAAAACTTTCTTTTTCAAGCTTATCCCAAAATACTCTGCAATTCCTGTTGTGAAAAGATCCACTGCCCATTCAAAACTTACTTCATTTCCCAGTGCTTGAGAGAGAGAAATCATGCGTACGCTGCTTTTGTCCTCTTTAAGGAAGGATACAGATTTGAGAAGCTCTTCCTCCTCATCAAGAGGAATAGAACCATGCTGAATAAACTTTGAGCCAACCCTTTTCTGAGCGCTTCCTATAATTTTCTTCCCTTCCACTTCAATTTCATTCCGGGCAGGATACGAAAAACAGGGAAAATTTCCTCTTACATACGCGGCAGGTGGCGCTTCTGCCAGGCAGGATCTTAGCCCCATTTTTTCCAACCCACATATCAGGCCTTCGGAAATCAACCTGTATGAGTCCATAAGCGTTGAAGTGAATATTTCAGTATCCGAAGAACACAGGGAATAGGTCACCTCTTTATGGTGTAAAACGAGCTTTCCCCCAGTCATCCTTCTTACAATATCTATTCCGTTTTTCCGGCAGTAATCAATATCGACCACCTTTAGGATTCTTTGAGAATACCCAAGTGATACAGTAGGTCTTTCCCACCTGTAAAATCGAAGATAAGTCTGAGGCTCTTTCCTGAGGGAATTGAAAAGAAAATCATCAACAGCCATGTTCCAAGAGCCCTTCATGGGGGTAGTATCAATGATTAGAGCCCATCCTTTCATTTTATTGAAGTGGGGTCGCGTCTCAACATTTGACATTTCCTTTTTTACGAGTCTATCTTTCTAAAAAAAAATCTATATCTTGCCCACCAGTATGCATATTAGAGTCTTCTCATGATTGAATGTCAAATGTTGAGACGCGACCCCTTTTTTTTGGGGGAGAGAGAGCGGACAACGGGATTTGAACCCGCGACCCCGAGCTTGGGAAGCTCGTACTCTACCGCTGAGTTATGTCCGCTCAAGCTTATTTAATATCAATAAGTTACGTTGCTATATCCCTCGACCTGTAATGGCGTTATGCAGCTCGTTTTCTCAGTTCTCTATCCAGCCTCTTTAAGTTCAGTGGGAGATTTTTATCTTAACGTTTCTTGTTAGTTTTTTCAATCTTATGTGTCAATTCTGTTTACAGTCTATAATTTAGAAGTAAATGTGTTTCTGATGATTTCTACTACTATCACTCATCTTCCATCCTTAGGCATCTATTCAGCTCATCTGTCTTTTTCACTCTCGGGAAGCCAAGGCTTTAGGGTCTTTGGCTTCCGCTCACCTCAATGACTCTTCAACTCAGCCACCATCTTCTTCGCTTCCTCAACTTCAACAATCCCAGTGTCGGCATCCTTCCAGAGGGAGAGGAATTTCTCATAATGCTCTATGGCCTTGCCTTTCTGGCCTTTCTACTGGCATATCTCATCCTATGGCGCCTTTACCGAGTTTTTCGAGGATTTTGTAATGAGGAATGGTTTTGTTTATCACTTCTCCAGCCCCAAATCGTAACAATTTGACTTATAGCACAGAAAAAAATTGATGTCAGTTGTCCCATTACTTAACCTGTATTTCACAAAAGATACTGGAACTATCCACTTCGGTTATTATAATGGGTTCAATGTCAAAACCTGAAGTCAATGAGATAAAATCATCGGGGCTAACTGTACTTGCCCTGAATCCGTCCTTACAGACAATAACGCCATCGCCAGTGGCATCGTCATCAATTTCCCCGATGAGCCCATGTTCGGATTGAAGCCGGAACCATTCGAGACGATCCTCCCAAAAGCGTTCCGAGTAGCTGGAAAAGATGACTTTTCCATCTGAACGCGTGACACGCATCGCTTCTTCAATCAGTTTTTGCTGATCTGCCTTAAAGGCAGAGATGCCGTTTTGAATACAAATCACTACATCAAACTGCCGGTCAATAAAACCGAGCTCAACGGCGTCCATCGCAAAAAGGTGGCAGGAAGGAGTCCTGTAGAATATTTCTCGTGCAAGATTCAGGCTGGCGTACGATGTGTCGATACCGACGACGGTTTTAGTTTTTTCCACAAGCTTCTGGAGGACTCTGCCGTAACCGCATCCAAGCTCCAAGACCAGATCGGAAGGTTTTATTCTTTCAAGAAGGAACTCGATTTCAGCCTCGAGATATCGTTTAACTCGGGGAGGGGCGATCTCGTAACATAGTCGTAGCCGTTCGGCCGATAATTTTTGAGAGTAATAACCTTGCATGGGCTTTTAAATCATTTATCATTGGCTTAAGGGATAAGAATTAGGGATATTTTTTCTCTCCAAATCCCCACTAAAAATCTTATAGCACAGGAAAGATTTAAAATCAAAGACGAAAAGAGGATCTAAAGCGGATTCCTCTACCTGTGATAATATCTTATGTTATCTCCTTTTTCCTTTTTTGAGAATTTCTCATAAAAGTCAGTGGTGAGATGAAACCAACAGCCACAGGGAATGCCACTAGAAAGCCAATGATAATAATCGGAAAAAACATAGACAAAAAAGTACTTCCCAATCCAATGACATGGAAGAGGACGAGAACAACCAGGGCTAAGGATAAAAACAATCCGTCCAGAAGGAGGTCCCGACCAGAATATTTCATTGCTTTATTTTAATACCAAAATTCAGATTCCGTCCGGGCATGGGATAAACACCGTCTGCTATACCAGGCAGGTCCACATAAATCCTGTAATCCTTGTCGAAGATGTTGTTGATATCAAGGAAAAGCTCAAGAGCACTGGAAATATTCACGATCAACCTCGAGTTCAGAAGGAAGTAGGAAGGCAAAGGATTGGCTGAAAAATCACTGGCGAAATAATCCGTCACATACTGGGCCTGAAGAGAGACATAAAAGGATTTTTCTCTGAGCCGCAGGGAAAAGTCCAATTTCTGGCCGGGCCTGCCTCGTGTCTTCTCTCCTGGATCGAGATAGGTGTAAAAGAGGAGTCCAGAGAGATTCGGGTTGAAATCGGCTCTCAGGCTGAATTCTGCTCCTTTGAAAGTAAATTCTCCAGTATTTATGAATTTAAATCCTGGAGGAGGAGAAACATTAGGCCGTGTCTCTATAAGACCAGATCCCTTCATTTGATAAAAAGTCCCGTCCAAAGTGAGCCAGCGCGCAATTTTCTGTTTGAAACCAATCTCATAGTTCCATACTCTTTCCGGCTTTAGTTCCGGGTTTGCGGCCGGAAACATGTAGAGCTCATTCAACTGGGGGGAGCAAAATCCTTTGTTGATAGTTCCTCTTAGTGAAGTTTTTTCACCGAGTTGGTAGACAAGCCCAACATGGGGACAGATCTCACTTCCGTAAAGAGAATCCTTGTGGAGGCGAACCCCGGCGGATAGGATGAATCTTCTCCAGAGCACATGTTCATCCTGAATGAAAACAGCAACCTCTTTCTTGTCCCATTCCCCTTTGGGCCAGTTGTAGCTTTTCCCACCCAGAATACGAAAATCTGTTCCCAGAGTCATTTCGTTGTTCGCAATCCTGCGGGTTGTGTATCTGATAACTCCCCCGGTAATATAATCCCTTGAGTGCCAGCCGTCGGAGAATCGGTGATGTCCGAAATTCCGGTAGAGTTTCAAGAATACCTCGTCTTTATCTCTTTTTCCGCTCAGACTGAAATCAACAGCACCTCTCTCGTAGTCATTCCAAAAATCTGTGAGGGGAACATCAATAGAACCGGCCTCATACTTTTTACCATCAAAATATTTTCCTTGAAAGCTGGCCTGAAAACGTTCCGATAAATCATAAATCACTTTTCCGGTAAAAGCATTTCCAGAGTAGCTGGAATTTTCCCGATGTCCATCGCTGCTTCTTCTGTCCAATGTAAAATAGTAGTGTAATTTGTCTAAATTTCCTCCGTGGCGGAGGTTATACTGTTGGGTATTAAAACTTCCATATGAAGCACTAAAATCAGTCTCAAATTTCTTACTCGGCATGCGGGTAAGAATGTTGACCACACCGCCCAAGGCTTCTGACCCGTAAAGAACAGAAGAAGGTCCTCTGACGATCTCGATCCTCTCAACATTATCTAGAGGAAAAGTGTGGGTTACGACACAACCAAACAATCCCATCTTTTCAGGCCTCCCGTCCACTAGAATGGCAATTCTTCGGCCTCTCTGACCAATCCCTCTGATATCCACATCAGCCCTGCCAAAGTCACCTGTCCTACGAATAAAAATTCCAGGCAGGTTGTTTAAAAGATTAAGGGCATTGCTTGCTGTGAGCGCTTTTAAATCATCCGCACTCACAACACTTACTGAGGCTGAACAATCCTTGACAGCCTTTGGGGTCATAGTGGCTGTTACAACGATTTCCTCATGAGGATGAAAGATTGACTTTTTATCCTTTTTCTTCTGGTCATCCTTGTCTTTCTCGGCAAAAACAAAATCCCCGATAAATGCAATAAACATCATCAGTAAAAGAAATAAAAAGATTTTTTTACAAGACATTTTTTCTCCTTTTCTATTATAGTGCTACGAAATTAAAAATAATAACACTTTTTCAGTAAATGTCAAATTTTTTTCAGTAAAAAGGCAACATGGAAATTCTTTGAATCAGAAGAAAAGAGAGATGCTCTTTTTTATCAAAAGCATCTTTTCCTTTTCTCGCCCCTTTAATGGCAATTCATACTGGCCAGGTCAAACTGAAGGCAAGAAAATTTTCCACAACGCGGAAGCATTGCTTAGGAAATGAAAAAGACGAAAATAGCTCAAGCGCACTCTGTGTGTAACAGATTTACTGAGCTTACAAGTCATTGTGTCACGGAATTACTGATTCACTGGGTCACCAAATAACTGAACCACAGGTCTTAAGCAATCTCCTTGCCAGTAGTGGTCATAAGTAATTTTCCGTGTTTTACGCTTCTTGTGCTCAGGAACTCATCAGAAATTTTTTTGATCAAATAGCTTTTTCCTCTTAAGACTATAACTTCCAGGCAGTTGTGCTTATCCAAGTGAATGTGAGTTGAGGAGATAATCAAATCAAGGTACTTATGTTGAAGGTTGGTCAGGGTTTCTGTCAATTCCCTTGTTTCATGGCTAAAGACAAGACCAAGGATACCCACAGTCTCTTTCTCTTCCTCTTTCCATTCCTCAGACACCAACCGCTCTCTTATCAGATCGCGAACGGCTTCAGAGCGGCTTTTATAGCCTCTTTTTTTTATCAGTGAATCAAATTTTTCTAATAATTCTGTTCCAAGGGAAACGCCAAACCTTATGACTTTCGCCATTTTTCTTTCCTTTACAAGTTACTTCGAAAATAATATACCTTGCTCCCAAAGTCAAATAGAAATTGTGCGATGTCCAGAACATACTAAACAATTTATGAGGTTTGGGTATCCTGAATACATAAGGAAAGTGTTAGAATTTTCGGGTTGCAGTCATATTGATAGTTTGAAGGAGAGCCTCCACCTTTTTGGTTCCCGTCATCAATCCCCTTTTGCTTACAACAGCCAGCAATTCATGGTCCTAAATTTGCTCAGCAACATCCACATTAGTGTGAACTTATCCTCCCTTATATTCTCGGTAAGTAAAAGGAAGAGAATTTATCTCTTCAATTATTTCTTTTTTCCCTTTCCATAAAAATCAATATATCTTTCAGCTCCCTTCTCAATGCTTTAAAGTTTGAATAGAGAGGATATGTATAGTAACTCCAATAGCTATTAAAATCAAAATGATCCTGGCTAAAAGAATATGGACTACAAAAATGGCTGAATATCCTATTGCTATCCATAAAAAGGAGATGGATAAAATTTTTATTTTAAATGGAACCCCTTCTCCCTCTCGATAATTTCTAATGTAATTTCCAAACCACCTATTAGTTAAGAGCCAATTGTAAAATCTCTTTGAACTTCTTGCATAGCATGCGGCGGCAAGTAGGAGAAAAGGAGTAGTAGGCAAAATGGGTAAAAATATTCCAATAATTCCGAGCCCTACAAAAAAGGTTCCTGCAATAATCAATAACCACCTACTTAAATTACTGGTTTTTTTGTTTGATCTGTTTTGAACCATCATCCCACCTGATATTATCCACCACTCCTTTAAATTATTCCAAAATATTCATCCAGCTCTCAACCTTTATAATAACTGTATTTGTTCTTTATCTCCTCCCATAGTTTAGAAATGCCTAACTCCACAATCCTTCTATGATTATGAAAGCAAGAATAGAGGACCAGGCGAGAAAGGAAATGGACTCGTACATGTTGGTGAAAGGAGCATGGCCGCTTTCAAAAGTTCTCGAGACTAAAGCTAATGTATGGATCAAAAGTCCTAGAAAAGCCATTCCAAAGCCTGTTTTAGCCAAGTTTTCTTTTTTGGAAAAGAGGAAGAAAAAATAGAAAAAAGCAGAAAATATCTAAAAGGAAAATTCCTGGAAAAAATCCTACCAACATGGTAAATGTCCTATTTTCTGCGCTTTTTCTTTGAAGTGTGATACCTACACACGATAGAAGTTATTGGTGTCTAGTGAATGGATATTTATCTTCCCTCCATTGCTCGTGAACATGATTAAATGTCTGAGGATATTGCTTTTGATTACTTTTTAAGCCATTTCATCATCTTACGAAGCTCTTTACCGACAACTTCTATAGGATGATTCTCTTCTATACGCTTTCTTAAAGTGTATTCAGGCCGGCCAACCGCATTTTCGAGCATCCATTCCTTTGCAAACTGCCCTGTCTGTATCTCCTGCAATATTCTTTTCATTTCCTCTCTTGTTTCTTCTGTAATAATGCGTTTTCCTCTTGTTAAGTCCCCGTATTCTGCAGTATCGGAAATTGAACCTCTCATGTTTGCGATGCCGTTTTCATATATTAAGTCTACGATAAGCTTTACTTCATGCAAACATTCAAAATAGGCTATCTCCGGCTGATACCCTGCCTCCACAAGAGTGTCGAAACCGGCCCGGATGAGTTCGCTCAAGCCTCCACAAAGAACAACCTGTTCCCCAAAAAGATCTGTTTCGGTTTCTTCTTTAAAAGTCGTCTCTATTATCCCGGCTCTTCCAGCACCTATGCCAGAGGCATGGGCTAATGCTAGCTGTTTGGCTTTACCGGTTGCATCCTGCTCAACCGCAATAAGCGTCGGGACACCTGCGCCTTCAATATAGGTACGACGGACAAGATGGCCTGGCCCTTTCGGTGCAACCATATAAACATCAACATCCTCAGGAGGTTTTATCTGGCCAAAATGAATGTTAAATCCATGGGAAAAAACAAGCGCTTTTCCTTTTGTCATGTTTTTTTCTATTTCGTTGTAATAGACTTTCTTCTGTATTTCATCCGGAATGAGAATCTGAACGATATCCGCCCTTTTGCTTGTTTCTTCGGCAGGCATGGGCTTGAAACCATGCTTTCGAGCGAGCTTATAATTCTCCGAACCCGGCACTTCTGCAACGATGACATTATATCCACTGTCCCGCAGGTTCTGTGCCTGGGCGTGTCCCTGGCTGCCATATCCTATAACGGCTATGGTTCTGCTTTTTAAAAGGTTTTTATCTGAGTCCCTGTCGTAATACATTTTGACTGTCATTTTTCTTCTCCTTTATTCAAGATTAATTCTCGCTCACGGCAACAGTGCCGCTCCTAACAAACTCTCTAATACCATATGGTCTTAAAAGTTCGATAAATCTCTCTATCTTCTGGGGAGGTCCGGAAAGCTCAATGGTTATTTGAGTGCGCGTTACATCAACAACCTTTGCTTTAAAAACACCAATAAGCTCGAATATCTCTGAACGGTTCTTCAAGGCCTTTACCTTGATCAATATAAACTCGCGAACGATATAATTTTTCCTGTGAGAGATATCTACAACCTTTATGATGTCAACAAGCTTATTGAGCTGCTTTGTTACCTGTTCAACCCTTTCCTCAGTTCCAGAAACAACAAGGTGAATTTTATAGATGTCGGGATTTTCTGTGGGCGCTCCGATGATGCTTTCAATATTGTAGCCTCTTGAAGAAAGATGGCCTGCAATCCGTGCAAGCACGCCCACACGATTTGCAACTGTTATAATAATGGTGTGTTCTTTCACTGTTCTTCTCCGAGTAACAATTCATCTACGGATTTGCCGGCAGGCACCATCGGGTAAACGTTTTCAACCTTCCTTACCATAAATTCCATCAAAACAGGTCCCTCTGTCTTAAAACCTTCCTTAAGGACAGAATCAACCTCAGAAGGCCTTTCGGCTCTCAAGCCTTTTATTCCGTTAGCCTCTGCAACCTTTACCAGATCAGGCCGATAGATCTGAGGACAATCCTTTCCAGGGCCTTTACAGTCTTCCGGACAGTCCGGTCCCTGCCTTAAGCATGTCTTTGAGTAATTTCTCTTCCAGAATAATTCCTGCCACTGTCTTACCATTCCCAGATAGGAATTATTCAGGACAGCAATTTTTACCGGAATTTTATTTATGGAACATGTTGCAAGTTCCTGGATATTCATCTGAATGCTGCCGTCACCTGCAATGTTAACAACGGTACGCCCCGGATAGGCCATCGAAGCCCCCATGGCTGCAGGGAGGCCAAATCCCATAGTTCCAAGGCCTCCAGAGCTTAAAAACAAACGCGGTTTTTTATGGTTATAGAAAAGTGCTGCCCACATCTGATGCTGTCCAACATCAGTAACTACAATTGTATTGGAATCAACAAGATTACTTATGCGGTCCACAACATACTGCGGCAGTATTTCTCCATTATTTTGCTGGGTATATTTCAGCTTATATTTTTTCTTCCATTCTTCCGTCTTTCTGTTCCACTCATTAGATCCTCTTGGCTTAACCTTTGACAGAAGATCGTTTATAACACTTTTTGCATCTCCTACAACAGGGATATCTGTTTTTACATTTTTGCCGATTTCTGCAGGATCAATATCAACATGGACAACTTTTGCATTCTTCGCAAAGGCTTTCAGATCCCCGGTAACTCTGTCATCAAATCGTACGCCTATGGCTATTAAAAGATCGCACTCCTTCAAGGCGAAATTTGCAGCAACTGTTCCATGCATACCAGGCATTCCAAGAAATAATCTATGATCGCTCGTTACGCTTCCCAGCCCCATCAATGTAATCACTATGGGTACATTTGTCTTCTCCAGAAGCTGGGCAAGTTCATTGCTGGCTCCTGAGCTTATAACACCACCCCCGGTATAAAGCAAAGGCTTTTTAGCCTCTTTGATAGCCAGTGCAAGCTTTTCTATCTGGAGGGAATTTCCTTTTACAGTAGGCTTATAGCCGGGCAGGTCAACAGTTTTCGGATAACTGTAGTTCCTGAGTGATGCATTTGTAACATCAACCGGCAAATCTATCGACACCGGTCCAGGCCGGCCGCTCCGTGCTATATAAAAGGCCTCCTTAATAACCCGAGGAAGTTCTTCAATTTTCTGCACTAGGTAGCTGTGCTTACAAATTGACCTTGTAAGCCCGGACATATCTGCCTCCTGAAAAGCATCGGTACCGATTACATTTGTCCGCACCTGGCCGCTTATAACCACAATAGGGATAGAATCAAGCTTGGCGGTGGCAATTCCGGTGATTGTATTTGTGGCACCCGGGCCAGACGTTACGAGGCAGACTCCAACCTTACCCGTTGCACGCGCATAGCCATCAGCAGCATGTGTTGCGCCCTGCTCATGGCGGGTCAGAATGAGATTTATGCCCTTGATCCGATAGAGAACATCGAAAATAGGAATGACCACTCCTCCAGGGTAGCCGAACATAATATCGACACCCTCTTTTTTTAAAGAATCAATAAAGATTTCTGCTCCAGTCATTTATGACCCTCCTTACATACTTAGATATTTTTCCCGCAGAGGGACAAAGAACACAAAATTTACCATTTCAGTACAGCTCCTGTATTTGCCGATGTGACCAGTTTTGCATATCTTGCCAGATAACCAGTCCTGATCTTAGGTTCCGGCACCTTCCAGTCAGTCTTTCTCTTCTTCAGTTCTTCATCGGACACTTCTAGTGTAATAGACCCTGCTTCAATGTCTATGGAAATCATATCTTTTTTTTGCACCAACGCTATCGGCCCGCCTTCAGCAGCTTCCGGAGATATGTGTCCGATAGAGGCTCCTCTTGTTGCCCCGCTAAACCTGCCGTCTGTGATCAAAGCAACATCTTTATCCAATCCCATTCCTGCCAGTGTAGAAGTAGGAGCAAGCATTTCTCGCATTCCGGGGCCGCCTTTTGGCCCTTCATAGCGGATAACGATCACATCTCCTTTATTGATATGACTGCTTGATATGGCTCTGATCACTTCTTCTTCCGAATCAAATACTCTTGCTGGCCCGCGGTACTTGAGCATTTCTTCTGCAACTGCCGAACGTTTTACAATACATCCATCGGGCGCAAGATTTCCTTTTAAAACGGCAATGCCGCCAGTTTTGCTATACGGATTGTCAACAGGACGAATGACTTCAGGATTTCTATTCATTGCTTCCTTGATATTTTCATTGACCGTTTTGCCGGTTACCGTCATCAAATCAAGGTGTAACAAGTCTTTCTTCGACAATTCCTTCATGACTGTTTGTACACCTCCTGCAGCATATAAATCTTCCATATGATATGGTCCTGCAGGGCTTAATTTGCACAAATTTGGGGTTCTTGCACTGATTTTATTGACAATCTCCAGATCAAGCGTGATACCTGCTTCATACGCAATAGCCGGTAAATGAAGCACACTGTTCGTGCTGCACCCAAGGGCCATGTCTACTATGAGAGCATTTGAGAATGCCCTTTCTGTCATAATATCTCTTGGCTTGACATCTCTTTTGAGCATGTCCATAACAGCCATGCCTGCTTTTTTAGAGAGTCGAATGCGTTCTGCATGGACTGCCGGAATCGTTCCGTTGCCAGGTAAACCCATACCTAGTGCTTCCGTCAAGCAGTTCATGCTGTTGGCTGTAAACATGCCGGAGCAAGAACCGCATCCTGGGCAGGCGCGCTCTTCATATTCGTAAAGTTTATCTTCAGGCATTTTGCCAGCCTTAACCTCTCCGACAGCTTCGAATACATTCGATAAACTGACTGCTCTACCATTCACCTTCCCGGCAAGCATCGGTCCCCCGCTTGCAACGACCGTTGGAATATTAACTCGTGCTGCAGCCATGAGCATGCCCGGTACAATCTTGTCGCAGTTTGTCACCATAACCAGTGCATCAAGTTGATGTGCTATGGCCATTGTTTCAATTGAATCGGCTATTAGCTCTCGGCTGGCAAGGGAATATTTCATTCCGATGTGTCCCATTGCAATGCCGTCACAAACCCCGATGACCGGAAATTCTATCGGCGTTCCTCCTGCCATGCGGACCCCGGCTTTTACAGCTTTAACAATCTGATCCAAATGAATATGTCCTGGAATAATTTCATTTTTGGCATTCACAATTCCAACCCATGGCCTCCTGATTTCCTCATCAATATACCCCATCGCTTTAAACAATGAGCGATGCGGGGCTCGTTCCAATCCTTTTTTTACTCTGTCGCTTCTCATGTTTTCACTCCTTGTAAATGGGTGTTCCATGATTTTGTGCATATTCATGAAATGTTTTGAGGAGCTTTTTTGTAATAGGTCCGGCTTCACCGTTCCCGATTACTCTTTGGTCAACTTCCCTCACTGGAACAACTTCTGCGGCCGTTCCTGTAAGAAAGCACTCATCTGCGCTGTAAATATTGAACAACGTAAATTCTTTTTCGCACACTTCAATGCCCATTTCTTCTGCAATCATCATTACTGTACTGCGAGTTATGCCAGCCAGAATTCCCACATGAATGGGCGGCGTATAAAGCTTGCCCTCTTTCAAGATGAAAATGTTATCTCCCGTACATTCGGCAACGATCCCATCATGGGTCAACATCAAAGCTTCTGGTACACCTGCTTGATTGGCTTCGATCTTAGCCAGAATATTGTTTAAATAATTCAATGATTTGATTTGCGGGTCAACAATCGTTGCTTTGTTTCTCCGCTGTACTGCTGTCACAATCGACAACCCTTTTTCATAAAATTCTTTTGGATAGAGGGAAATCTTTCCTGCGATACAGAAAACAGTGGGTTTCAGTTTTCCTTTAGGAAAAAGGCTTAAGTCCCCGATCCCTCTCGTAACAACCAGGCGAATATACCCGTCTTTGACGTCATTCCTTCGACATGTTTCCAGAACAATTTCAATCAATTCTTCTTTACTCATCGGGATGTTAAGCATAATAGTCTTTGCTGCATTATAAAGACGATCAATGTGTTCTTTGCATTTAAAGACTCTTCCGGAATATGCCCGAATACCTTCAAACACACCGTCTCCAAACAAAACCCCCTGATCAAAGACAGAAATTTTGGCGTCTGGCTGTTTTACAAACTCACCATCCAGATAAATGATCAATTCATCATTCATTTTTCATGCCTCCATTTTTTCTCTTCTAATTGTGGATGAGAGAGCCCACATCTTCCACATCTCTTCAATATTAATCAATTGCTTCTCCAATCAATCCTCCCATTTCTTTTGTTCCGACCATTTTCATGCCTTCGCTCATGATATCCGCAGTACGATAGTTTTGATTGAGCACCTTTGTAACAGCTTGTTCGAGGGCATTCGCTTCTTCTTCAAGATCAAAAGAATACCGCAGCATCATTGCTGCCGACAGTATTGTAGCAATCGGATTAGCCTTATCCTGTCCCACAATATCTGGTGCAGACCCGTGAACCGGTTCGTACATGCCTCTTTTCGCTTTTCCCAGGCTTGCAGAAGGCAGCATTCCGATTGAACCTGTTAGCATACTCGCCTCATCAGAGAGGATATCCCCGAACATATTTGTTGTTACAATGACATCGAATTGTCTTGGATCGCGTATTAATTGCATGGCTGCATTGTCAACATACATATGTTCGAGCATTACTTCTGGAAAGCCTTTTGCAACATCAGTCACAACCGAACGCCACAATCTGGAGCTTTCCAGTATATTTGCCTTGTCAACGCTGGTTACTTTTTTTTGGCGTTTCATGGAAATCTCAAAGGCTTTTCGGGCAATGCGGTCAATCTCTTCCGTACTGTAGCTTTCCGTATCATATGCCTCTTCTCCCTTCTTCCCTTTTCTTCTTCCTTGTTCGCCGAAATATATACCGCCTGTCAATTCACGAACAACACAAATATCAATTCCGCCGGTTACAATATCAGACCTTAAAGGGCATGCATCCTTTAATGCATCGTGTAAAATCGCAGGACGGATGTTGGCATAGAGCTCCAGTTCCTTCCGTAGTCCTAATAAGGCTCTTTCAGGCCGCTGACATCCTTCAAGATGATCCCATTTGGGCCCACCCACTGCCCCGAGAAGAACTGAATCGCTGTTTTTGCAAATCTCAAGTGTTTCTTTGGGCAGCGGCTCCCCTTTAGCATCAATGGCACATCCTCCTGCTAACACTTTTTTAAATGTAAAAAGATGTCCGAATTTTTCTCCGACTTTTTTGAGTACCAGAATCGTTTGCTCGATCAACTCTGGGCCGATTCCGTCTCCAGGGATAGCGGCTAAATTAAAATGCATGTTCAGCGCCTCCTCTTATTTATACTCTGGTCATATTTTTCTTAATATAATTAATCAATCCGCCTGCTTTAATGATTTCCTGCATAAATTCCGGAAAGGGCTGCACTTTATAAGTTTGATTCTTTGTCAGGTTGTGAATAATCCCGGTACGGAAATCCACTTCCAGTTCATCACCCTGTTCTATGTTTTTTGATGCTTCTTCACATTCCAGGGTCGGGATTCCAATATTAATCGCATTGCGATAAAAAATCCGCGCAAATGTACTTGCAATCACACAAGATACACCGCATGCTTTAATTGCAATCGGTGCATGCTCCCTGGAAGAACCGCACCCGAAATTTTTATTGGCAACGATGATATCCCCTGGCTTGACTTTTTCGACAAACGCCGGCTCAATGTCTTCCATGCAGTGCTTTGCTAATTCTTTAGGGTCGGATGTATTTAAATATCTTGCCGGAATGATGACATCCGTATCAATATTGTCTCCGTATTTAAAAACCGTACCCTTCACCTTCATCTCGACGGTCTCCTTTTATATTGCTCTGTTTTATAAAATAAGCTCCAGGTGCTTAATAAATTTTCTGTCTTTTTCATATAAATTCCTCTTTCAGTCTGAAATTTCTTCAGGATCAGTAATCCTGCCCGTTACTGCTGATGCGGCTGTAACTGCCGGACTCGCAAGGTAGACTTCGGATTCTGGATGACCCATTCGCCCTACAAAATTACGATTCGTCGTTGAAACCGCTCTTTCTCCTTTTGCCAGGACTCCCATATGTCCGCCCAAGCATGGTCCGCAGGTTGGAGTGCTTACAACTGCCCCGGCTTGAATAAACGTTCTGATCAAACCTTCTTCCAACGCTTTCAAATAGATACTTTGCGTTCCCGGGATAATAATCAAACGTACATCTTTTCCAACCCTTTTCCCTTTAAGGATGCGTGCAGCCATCCTCAGATCTTCCATCCTCCCGTTCGTACAGGAGCCGATCACCGCTTGATCAATTTGAATATCACCAACCTCATCAATTGGCTTAGCATTTTCTGGTGAATGAGGAAATGCAACTGTCGGCCGAATATAGCTCAAATCTATTTCATATATTTCATCATAAACTGTATCTTCATCCGGTTCGAAAACCTTGCATGGTTTCATCGAATGCGATTTCACATATTCCAATGTTTTCTCATCCACCAGGAAAATGCCGTTTTTCCCGCCCGCTTCAACTGCCATATTGGCAATAGTGAAGCGGGAATCCATAGAAAGGTGCAACAATCCTTCCCCTACAAATTCCATCGACTTATACCGCGCCCCGTCCACACCAATCATGCCGATAATAAAAAGAATCACATCTTTTCCGCTTACAAACTCGGAGGGCCTTCCATTTAAAACAAATTTCAAAGCAGCGGGGACTTTGAACCAGCATTTCCCTGTTGCCATGCCTGCTGCCATATCTGTGCTTCCGACACCTGTCGCAAATGCTCCCAATGCCCCGTAGGTACATGTATGAGAGTCTGCACCGATTACAACATCCCCAGATACAACTAATCCTTTTTCGGGAATCAATACATGCTCGATACCCATTTCCCCCACTTCAAAATAGTTCTTGATCTCTTTCTCCCTGGAGAATTCCCGAATCATCTTGCACTGTTCGGCTGCTTTAATATCTTTGTTAGGGGCAAAATGATCCGGAACAATCGCAACTTTCCCTCTATCAAACACCTTATCAACACCAATCTTAGAAAATTCTTTGATGGCAATCGGTGTGGTGATGTCATTCCCCACTACCAGATCGAGATCTGCTTGAATCAATTGCCCTGCCTTGACCAGTTCGGATCCTGCATGAGCAGCCAGTATTTTTTGGGTCATTGTCATTCCCATTGATCATTCCTCCTGTCTTCTTTACATAAACGCCTAAAATTTCTTTTCGATGTCCTTCAGCAGTTTATATTCAATAGAATCCACCAATGCAGTACAACTGGCTTCTATGATGTCAGTTGATACACCAACAGTTGTCCAGTTATCTCTTCCGTCTGTCGACTCTATTAAAACCCGAACTTTTGCCGCTGTTGCCTCTTCTGGATTAAGCACCCGTACCTTGAAGTCAGTCAGGTGCATCTCTTTCAGCTCAGGATAAAACACTTCCAAAGCTTTACGTAGCGCCCGATCCAGTGCATTGACCGGGCCGTCCCCTTCTGCAGCAGTAATCTCCTGTTTTCCATCCACATTGACTTTGATAATGGCAGAAGAACTGATGCCGCCTTTCTGTGTGGGATGTTCTCCAATAATTGTGAAGTTCTCCAATTGGAAAAACGGCTTGTACTTTCCTAGATGCTTACGTACCATCAATTCAAATGAGCATTCCGCTGCTTCAAACTGGTAACCTTTGTGTTCCAGTTCTTTTAAACGAATAATAATCAGCTGCGTCTCCGGCGAATTTTTTTTAAGTTCGGGGCTGATTTTTTGAATCTTTTTCAAAATCGTACTTCTGCCGGATACTTCCGAAATCAAAAATCGTCTTTCATTGCCCACTTTTTCCGGCTTTATATGTTCAAACGAACAGGGCACTTTAATGACTCCATCAATATGCATTCCTCCTTTATGGGCAAAAGCACTTTTCCCCACGAACGGAAGACGGGTATTCAAGGCAATATTGGAAATTTCCGCCATATACCGGGCCGTCGATGTAAGTCTGATCATCTGATTCGGCCGTATGCACGCATACCCTTTTTTTAGCTGCAGGTTGGGAATTACTGTTGAAAGGTTGGCGTTCCCACATCGTTCTCCAAAACCAATGAATGTTCCCTGCACCTGGGTTGCTCCTGCTTTCACAGCCATAATCGAGTTGGCAACCGCCATGCCGCCGTCATTATGGCAGTGAATCCCGACCGGTGCAGAGAATTGTTTGACCACTTTTTTGGTGATTTTATACACTTCATCCGGAAAAGCGCCTCCATTGGTCTCACACAGAACAAGCCAATCCGTGCCACTTTCCATTGCCGCTTGTAATGTTTCAAATGCGTACTTTGGATTGGATTTGACTCCGTCAAAAAAATGCTCTGCATCAAAAATAACTTCCTTGCCTTCCTTCTTGAAAAAGATAACAGTCTCTTTTATCATCTTCAGATTTTCTTCCAGCGAAGTATTAATGACGTTCTTAACATGGAGATCCCAGCTTTTTCCGAAAATTGCCACGACCGGAGTATTGGCATTCAACAGTGACTGAATGTTAGAATCATCTTCAACCTGCATGCCTCTCCGTCTTGTACTCCCAAAAGCTGTCAACTTTGCATGTTTCAGCTCATTTCCTTTTACCTGATGGAAAAATTCCGAATCTTTCGGGTTTGAGCCTGGATTGCCAACTTCGATGTAGCTTACTCCAAGCTCATCCAAGACTTTAACAATTTTCCATCTGTCTTCTACAGAATAGGAAATTTTTTCTGCCTGTGCTCCATCTCTCAATGTTGAATCAAAAATCCTTATTTTTTTTGTCATTTTTTTCCTCCCGGGCTGCCCCTTTATTTGTGATCTTATTTACTGCATTCAAATAAGCCAGTATGCTGGCTTCTACAATATCTGTGCTCAGCCCTCTGCCTACGACAATGCGGTTATCCTTGCTAATTTTGACCACAACTTCACCCTGTGCATCTTTTCCGCCGGTTACAGAATGAACGAAATAATCTTCCAATTTGAAAGACATGCCTATTATCTTTTCTATGGCCTTAAAAGCCGCATCTACAGGACCATCTCCTTTTGCCACCTCTTCTCTGATTTCATTATTTACCGAGATTTTAATATCTGCAGTAGAAGAGATGGTGTTCCCACTATTGATTATAAATTGTTCAAGATGATACACTTCAGGCAAATTCAAGAATCTATCGTGGACCAAAGCCTCGATATCCCAGTCAGATACAACCTTCTTTTTGTCCGCAAGTTCCTTAAATTGGACAAAAATTTTATCCACCTCGTCCTTTGTCAGAGTGAACCCCAATTTTTTCAGTCTATCTTCAAAGGCATGACGGCCTGAATGTTTTCCGAGAACGATTTGATTTTCAGAAAGACCAACAGACTCCGGAGTCATAATTTCATATGTGCTTTTCTCCGATAATACTCCGTGTTGATGTATGCCGGATTCATGGGCAAAGGCATTTGAGCCCACAATCGCTTTATTAGGAGGAAGCGAAACCCCTATCAGCGTACTCACAAGCTTGCTGGAACGATGAATCTGAGTCGTATCCACATTACAGCTAAAATCGAATAAATCTTTTCTTGTATTGATTGCCATCACAATCTCTTCCAGAGCAGCATTTCCGGCTCTCTCACCGATTCCGTTTATGGTACATTCCAGTTGTGTTGCGCCTGCATTTACTGCGGCCAGCGTATTGGCGACGGCCATACCTAAATCATTGTGACAGTGAACAGAAATTTCAGCTTTTTCTATATTGGACACATGTTCTCTAATGTTTCTAATGAGCGTATAAAATTCATCAGGAGTCGTATATCCTACTGTATCCGGCACATTTATCACTGTAGCCCCTGCTGCGATGGCTGCTTCAAAAACCCTATATAAAAATTCTGGATTGCTTCTTGTGGCATCCTCTGCCGAAAACTCAACATCACTGCAGTGCTTCCTGGCATATCTCACCATTTTCTCTGTAACATCCAAAACCTGTTCCGGTGTCATTTTTAATTTGTGTTTCATATGAATTGGGGATGTTGCAATGAATGTATGTATTCTCGGTTGTTCTGCATTCTTCAGCGCTTCCCAGACAGCATCGATATCACTTGGCTTTGTTCTTGCCAATGCAGCAACAGAGCATCCTTTCACACCTTCTGCAATAGCTTTAATGGCTTCAAAATCCCCCTTGGATGCAATCGCAAAACCTGCTTCAATCACATCGACTTTTAGCTTCTCCAACTGTTTAGCCACTTCAAATTTTTCTCGAAGATTCATGCTGCATCCAGGGGACTGTTCGCCATCACGTAACGTTGTATCAAATATTTTAATCTGTCCTTTCATCGGTTTTTCTCCATAGCTTCCTCTCTCCAATTCGAAATTTAAATAAAAAACACCTCTATTTATAAAAAAAGCCCCGTTCCTGTAAAGAGAGCCTAGAACGAGGCTTTCTTAAATAATTATTAAACTTTCCAGGGAATTGTTAAGGAGGGATAAGGATATTGCAGTGGAAGGAATAGTTAGCTTACAGCAGCTCTTTCTATCTTCCATCGCAATATGTCCGGTTCTTCCATTATGTATTCTTTTATCTTAATTTCAACTATTATACAGGCTTTTTTTCTAATGTCAATAGTTTTTTTAAAAAAATTGGAATAAGTTTTATACAGGTTTCTTAAAAGATAAATTTGATAAATCAGGAATTCTTCATACGCTATCTCCGGTTTTCGGCTCTTTATTATTTTTACTTTATACTTACTTGAACAGAAATCCTGATTCCATGTCATTTATGGACAGTCTGATTATTGAATGTTTTCTCTCAAGCGGTTAAAGAATTTTATTGCCTCTTCGATATCTTTCCCTCTGATCACATGCTTAAGGAATTCAAGGCGGCTGGCAACCTTTTCCAATTGATTAAGAGAGTAAGGATTAAAAAGGATTTCGGCCAGCAGATAATCATCTTCAGAAAGCAGGCCCTTAGCAATTTCCCGATGCTTTTTAAAGGTACTCCCGGGAACGGCTGTTGTGTCCATGCACGCAGCAAAGACCATTGTCGAAGCAAAAGGAAGAGTGAGGGAATAAGCTGTCATTTGATCATGTTCCTCAAAGGAGTATTCGTAAATGTTCAACTCCATTTTGTCAAAAAAATTACGGAAAAACCGTGCCCCTTCTCGATCCGATTCTTTAATGATAATAACGTTTTCATTCTCTAACCAATCAGCATTGGCAAATGTGGGCCCGAACATGGGATGAACTGAGGCAAAACGAAAAGTGCTTTTTTTATAATAATCGGAAATTCCTTCTTTAACTGATGCTACATCAGAAATTATGCAATCAGAAGGAAGATAGGAAACCGCTGATTCAAAGGCACCAAGGGTATTCTGCAAACTGACTGCGTTGATGAGCATTTGGGGTTTAAAGTCTCGGAGTCCCGAATATGCCTTAAGAACAGCCGCATTCTGAATCCTTTCAGCCTTCAATCGATCCTGATCATAAATGCAAACCTCATTATTACGGGTAAGTTCCTTTACGAGCCAAGATCCCATATGTCCGGCACCCAGAACAGCGATTTTCACTGAAACACCTCCTCTTGATAACAGCCGAGATATTTAAAAATCTTTATCTTTTGTTTCACTTTCTCAAGAATGTCTTCGATGCTATTTTGAACATCTTCACATTGAAAATCGAGAAAGAAGACATAGTGGCCCGGATCATCACGAAATGGCAGGGATTCGATTCTGGTTAGATTGATATCGGCTTCAGCAAATATCCTTAAAACCGAAAACAAGGTTCCTGCTTTATGAGGAGTTGAAAAGACAATCGAGCACCTGTTTGCAGGAACTTTTTTCTCCTCCCTCGCCAATATGAAAAATCGGGTAAAATTGGATGGATTGTCCTCGATGTTTTCTTTTATGATCTCAAGATTGTAGAGTTCAGCACACAGCTTACTGGCAATGGTCGCGGCCATTTTTGGCTTTTCCCTCGCCAGCATTTGCGCAGCTCCGGCAGTATCATAAAAAGGCCGGGTCTCCAGGTTGTTCCGGTTTAGAAAATTACGGCATTGGGAGAGTGCCTGGGGATGGGAATAGACGACTCTGAGTTCTCGATAATCGGATTCGGGAAGTGCCAGAAGGCAATGGTTTATCCGGAGCTTTACAGCAGCAGCCACTTTCAGATTTGTTTTAATCAACAGCTCATTGACCTGGGTCACTGCACCTCCCAAGGAATTCTCCACCGGAACAACCCCAAAATCCATATACTCCCTTTCTACCGCTTCAAAAACATCGACAAATTCAGAGCAGGGAATTGTGACCAAATCTGAATCATAATATCTGGCAGCAACCTCGCCAAATGCCCCATGTTCTCCCTGAAATCCGATCAGGCTTTTCTTCTTCTCCTGGAATTTCCGGTTCTCCCTTATTATCTCTGTAAAGAGCTTCTCAACAAAGTCACCTTGAATCAGGTTAAGAATGCTTGAATATTTTTTCAGTTGCTCCAGAATCTGTGCTTCTCTTTCTCTATCGTGTATGGCCTCTTTAAATTTTTTTGTTCTTAAAGCCAGTTCCGTTCTTTCCTGCAGAAGTTTCAAAATCCCGTAATCAATCCGATTGATCTTTCTTCGGAGATTATCTAAACTCATTATTTCACCTCATTACTCTCGGGATTTCTTGTTCGATCAACATAAAATCGGCAAGCACAATTGCTGTAACAGCTTCTATGATTACCGGTATTCTCAAAGCAATACAGGTATCATGGCGGCCTTGAACAGAAATTTTAACCTGCTCGCCGGTCTGAAGATTTATCGTGCTCTGTTCTTTTTTAACACTGGAAGGGGGCCTGATAGCCACCCTGAAAACCAGATCATTCCCATTCGTAATCCCGCCATTGATTCCACCTGCATGATTGGTCTTTGTTTTTCCTTCCTTGTTCACAATGACATCATTGTACTCAGTCCCTTTCATTTTGCTGCATGCAAAGCCGGAACCAAATTCGATTCCTTTGATCCCGGGAATGGCGAAGACCAGGTGACTGATCAATGACTCAACCGAATCAAAGAAAGGTTCCCCCAGTCCTACAGGAAGTCCCCTGGCGCGGCATTCTACAATTCCTCCTATGGAATCATTCTCCTCTAGCGCAGATTGAACAGCTTTTTCTATTTCCTTTGACCCACCCGCCTCCAGCAAGGTGGCTTCCACAATGGCGGGTGTCAATATCTTTTTGGCAATAACACCTGCAGCAACCAATGCCACGGTCAGCCTCCCGGAAAAATGGCCGCTGCCTCTGTAGTCATTGAATTTCCCGAACTTGTGGCGGGCAGTAAAGTCGGCATGCCCAGGACGCGGAGTGTCTTGCAAAGTCTGATAATCCTTTGACTGAACATCCCTGTTTTCAAAAAGGATCAAAAGAGGTGCTCCTGTGGTCTTTTGATTCAGGAGGCCGCTTTTAATCAGAGGAATATCGGGTTCTCTCCGGGGAGTCGTTCCTGGTGCTCCCGCCTGTCTCCGTCGAAGATCAAGGGAGAAATCTTCAGCTTCAAGAGGAAGTCCTGCAGGACAGCCATCAATCAAAATTCCCACTCCTTCTCCATGGGATTCACCGAATAAAGCGATTTGAAAAAGTCTTCCAAAGGTATTCATACTATATTACCTCCTACGGATTTAAGATCCTTAAAAAAGCAGGGATAGGATTTTGAAACACATTCCCAGCCATCTATAAGCACCCCTTTCTCTGTAGTCAATCCGGCAACAGCCCCTGCCATTGCAATACGATGATCATTGTGGGAATCAATAATACCTCCCTTTAATCGAGTCCCTTCAATCTCCATCCGGTCTTTGATGATTTTAATTTTAGCCCCAACTTTTGAAAATTCTGTTAACAACGTATGAGCCCGGTCAGTTTCCTTATGTTTTAACCGCTCAACACCTGTTATCCGACTTCGGCCAATACAAGAGCATGCCAGCGCCACTAATGGGGGGAAAAGATCGGGACACTCTGTAGCATCAAATTCAAAGGCTTCTAGCTTATTTTGCTCTGCGGAAACTGTATCTTTCATTTTAAATATCCCGGCACCTGTTATTTTTAAAACTTCTAGGATTTTTTTATCAGCCTGAAGTGACTCTATCTGTAAATTATTGACTGTCACTTTTCCCCTTAAAGCACCGGCAACAAGCAGAAAAGAAGCTGCGGACCAGTCACCCTCAACAATATAAGTAGTGTTTTGAAAGCACTGATTTCCTTTGATAAAAAATCGTCTCAAATCCTTTTCAGAATAAATGGAAATCCCGAATTGATCCAGGAGAGAGAGGGTCATGGCTACATAGGGCTTACTCTTCAGGTCATTAACTATAAGCTCGGAATCGTCACGACAAAGAGGTAATGCCATGAGCAGTCCAGTGAGAAACTGGGAAGAGATAGAGCCATCAATCCTTATCTTCCCGCCTTTAATCGGCCCTTTAACCTGTATGGGAGGAAAACCGCTATTAGTCTCGCAATAGGCTCCTAATTGATTGAGAGGTTGCTCCATCATTTCCACTGGTCTTGTCATAAGCGTACCGGTTCCGGTTACAGTAATCTTTTTGTTAAATAAGGCGGCAACAGGCGTAAACATGCGCATGCATAGCCCGGATTCACTACAGTTCAGGATAGTCTTCTGTAATGATCTTCCCCCTTTAATCTTTGTCAACTGATCTTCTCTTTCAACGTATGCACCCAATGCTTTAGCTATACGTAACCCGGCAAGAGCATCATCACAAAAAGAGGGGTTTATGATCTGAGATTCTCCCTTGCTTAATAGAGCAGCCGCAGTAGCCCTAAGCATCATACTTTTGGAAGCCGGAGCTCGAAGCGTTCCACTAATCTTTGAGGGCTTGATCCATTTCATCCTTGATTCTCCTGGCGATTTCTCCAGCGCATCCTGTTTCTGTGTTGATGACCAAATCTGAAACTTTTGCATATAGAGGAATTCTGGCTGCTAGAGTTCTTTCAGCAGCCTTCTCAGGATTACTGTGATTTAAAAGCGGCCTGGAAGAAATATCTATCCTTTTTATGGCAGTCTGGACGGAAACCCACAGCCATACGGTACGGCAATACTTTTTGAGTATTTTGCGGTTCTCCTCACTAAGGATAGCCCCGCCTCCAAGTGAAAAGACTTTCCCTTTAGTTTGCGAAATCTGCTCTGCAATTACAGAACGTTCAATCTTTCTAAAATTCTTTTCACCCCTTTTTTTAAATATCTCAGGAATTGATACACCCGAAGATTTTTCGATTATTTTATCTATGTCTACAAACCCAAACCTCATTCTTTCTGCCAGCAATCTTCCAACCGCTGTTTTACCAGACCCCATAAAGCCGATGAGGGCAATATTGGACTTGTTATTTAATTTTTCTATCAAGGCATTCTTCAATATACTTCTCTGGAAATCTGGCAGAATCTCCTGACCGGTGAAGAGGGAAAATGCAGGAAGCGCCTGATAGTAAAGCCATTCCAGGCCGCTTACAGTTATGCATCCCTTAGCTCTAGCATTACGAATAAACGATGAATCCTTATAATTGGCGTCCATAATCACAAGAGACTCTTTCAATAAATCGGGATTGATGATGCCTGAATGAGAAGGAATACAGGAAATCAGAATATCGCATTTATTCATTATCTTTTCAGCATTTTCAAGGGGGGCATAGTCACATCCCAGGCTTTGGGAATCCCTTTTTGCCCGTTCACTGGTTCTATTCATTATTGTCACGTTCTTGGTATCAGATTTGATTAAACCATAGGCCGCAGCTCTTGCTGCCCCTCCGGCACCGAGAATCACTATCTTTTTGTTTTTCAGTTCGACCCCGTTTTTCTCCAAGGCTCTGACAGCTCCAATAAAATCGGTATTGTATCCTGTGTATTTATTTTTCTGGTTAATCACACAATTAACAGCATTGATCTCTAAAGCATGCTTGTCGACACTATCAAGAAAATGAATCACTTCTTCTTTAAATGGCGAAGTAACATTGAGGCCCGATAATTTTATTACTTTTGCAGTGCTTATAGCTTCTTCAGCGCTGGCTGCTGCCAGGCGGATGTAGACAGCATCAATTCCAATCGCAAGAAACAGGTTGTTAAAGAGCTGCGGACTCCGGCTATGAAAAACCGGTTTTCCAGTGACCGCAAAGAGTTTTGTTTCAGACATCTTTTAAGGTTTGAAATATCCTTTTTAATGTCTCTTTATCTATCTGCCCCTCGGCTGTCTCCTTCCCCGCTATAAGGGAGGCATAAGTAAAAGGACTTCCCAGAAGTGGTGCAACAACTCGACTTATCTTCCCTTTATCGCCTATGCCTGCAACCACTAAGGAACGCGTTTCATTGAGAAGGCCCAGCAGCCGAGCATTATCTTTTTCAGAGTTGACCCTGCAGGCAATTTTTGCAATATCAGCCCCCGAGTCAAAGCACCAGTTGAGAATATGCTCAAGCTCGACTCTTTGTGGAGTTTTTTCAAAATTGTGATAAGAGATTATCACCAGACAACCCGCAGATCGCGCTTTTTCGACGATTGTATTTTTGTATTCATCATCCGATTCCACCTCAACGTCTACAAACGCAGCCCCAGCTTCTATAGCCACTAATAACAATTCCTTTCTCTTTTTATCATCCACTCTTCCAGGTCTGCATGTGGCAATAAGCTTTGGATGTTGATTAAAGATTTTTTTTACATCTTCAACCTCAACAGCCATCTTGTCTATCCGGATTTCGGCAAAATCGATCCCCTTTAAAGCATACAGGCATTTTTCAAAGGTTACTTCAGCGACACTCACACAAATCATAGATTTGCTCCTCTAATTCTTCATAGGACATTTTTGTGACTTTAGCCTTTCCGATTCCCGCAAGGAGAACATAGTGAATCTCCTTTCCCTGACGCTTTTTATCCTTTTTAATAGCATCGATTAATAATTTGCTTTTTGAAGGAATGTGGACGGGCAATTTTACATCCTGGAGTAGGGCTTCGATCCGACCGGCATCTTTTGAGGAAAGTATGCCTTTGGAAACAGAGGCCATCACAGCAATCATCATACCTATGCTGACTGCTTCTCCATGCGGAAGTCCGGTTACTGTTTCAATGGCATGCCCCAAGGTATGACCAAAATTGAGCTTTCTCCTTTCCCCTGATTCCCTTTCATCAGCCTGAACAATCCTGGATTTAATCAATATCGATTCAACAACTGCCTTTTCGACCGCCTCACGCTTGAGAGAAAGAAGCGACTGCCATTCTTTTTCAAGATAGTTAAACAGTGATGGACTTCCGATCAAGGCATGCTTGATAATTTCAGCCATTCCACAGAGCCGTTCCCTTTCAGGTAAAGAATTTAAGAGATCGAAATTTAGGAGCACGAATTGTGGCTGTTTGAAAACACCGATAATATTCTTGTATCCTCTAAAATTAACCCCGTTTTTTCCTCCGATTCCTGCATCCACCTGGGCAAGCAAGGTGGATGGAACAAAGCCGAAACTAATCCCCCGCATAAAGGTTGAGGCAGCAAAACCGGTAATATCGCAAACAATACCGCCGCCGATTCCGATCACACAAGAAGAACGGTCCATCCCCAGCTCAAGAAATCTTTGATAGATCTCTTCTACAGTTTTTAACGTTTTTGCTTTCTCTCCCAATCCGATTCCGATTACCTCATAGTCAGAAAAGAGGTCGCCATAAAAATGGGAGACATTTTCATCCGAAATCACCACGTTCTTTTCACTGTTCAGATAACTTTTAAGATTTTTTAACGGCTCATCAATAATGATCTGGCAACTTCCAGTGGAAGCGTGGATTTCCATTTTTTTCAATTCAAGCCCTCCATGAAGGTCTGTAAAGCACGAATCTTCTTTGTCAATTCAGAAAACTGTTTCAGTGTCAATGTCTGATCTTTATCACTCAGGGCCTCTTTGGGATTGGTGTGAACTTCTACCAGCAGACCATCAGCCCCGGAAGCTACAGCAGCAAGACTCATAGAAAGAACGAGGCTGGCCTTTCCTGTGGCATGGGCAGGATCTACAATGATAGGAAGATGGGTCAGCTCTTTTATTGCTGGAATTGCACTGAGATCCAGAGTGTTTCGGGTATAGCTTTCAAAGGTCCTGATTCCGCGCTCACATAAAATGACATTAGGATTGCCCCCGCTCAGGATATATTCAGCACAGTTTAGCCATTCAGAGAGAGTGGAATACATGCCTCTTTTCAGAAGAATGGGTCTGTTTGATTTCCCCACTTCCTTGAGAAGGGAAAAATTTTGCATGTTTCTGGTACCGATCTGCAATATGTCAACATATTCTCCCATCCATGCAACATCCCGGGGATCGAGAACTTCAGACACGACAGAAAGACCGGTCTCTTCCCGTGCTTTCTCAAGAATTTTTAATCCCTTCAATCCGAGTCCCTGGAAGGCATAAGGAGATGTCCTTGGCTTAAAAGCTCCACCGCGAAGCATGTTAGCACCACCCGCTTTAACGGCGTGGGCAATCTTAAGCATCTGCTCTTCACTCTCCACACTGCAGGGACCTGCGATCACCACGAAATCGCTGCCAAATTTAACGCCGCCAACCTGAATAATGGTTCTTTCATTATTCTTTAAGGATGCAAGCTTTATGTCATTCATCATTTTTGTACCTCTAATTGTTAAAATTAATGATGTGTTTTTTTCTTAGATAGAGATTTTTGGGGGGATATTGATCTTATTGGGCGCTAGGCCCAAAAGTAGAAGTAGTTTGATGAGAAGATGTTTCTAAATAAGACAATCAATCTCTTTCTCATGGCTGCTATATACTAAAACATTTTTTTGTGTATCTGTCAAGCCCTTTAAGGACTCTAGAGATCACCATCCAGAGCTTGACGGCATGAAATAAATAGTTATACTAGGAGTATGTTTGTGAAAAAAGATTTTTCTTCGGATAAAATCAACACCTTTATAATCAATTACAATCATAATAATAATTGGGTGGTTCCTGCCACCCAATAGCACATTCACCCCCACCCTGAATTCCTATAAAAACAATAATGGAGGAAAACAATGTGTAAAAATTGCATAATTCCAGAAAACTATCGACCTATTCTGGATGTTATAAAGACAGAAAGGGCGATAAAACTGATTAAAGATTTCTTTCAGACAAATCTTGCAGAAACATTGAATTTAAGACGGGTGACTGCTCCTCTGTTTGTCAAAGCGGGAACCGGAATCAATGACGATCTAACAGGTATTGAACGCCCGATTTCTTTTAATATAAAGAATATGGCGAACACAAAGGCTGAAATCGTCCAATCTCTGGCTAAATGGAAAAGGCTAACCCTTGCCTATTTAAAAATCAGTTTAGGTGAAGGCATATATACAGACATGAATGCCATCCGACCCGATGAGGTTCTCGATAATTTACATTCTCTCTATGTCGACCAGTGGGACTGGGAAAGAGTTATATCAAAAGAGGAGAGAAATTTAGAGTTCTTAAGAAGAATCGTTAAGAAGATTTATCTGGTACTTAAAAAAACTGAACACTTTATTTATGCCCATTATCCTGAAATCAAACCCATTCTCCCTGAAGAGATATTCTTTATTCATTCAGAAGAGCTAGAAAAAAGATACCCTCAGCTGAACTCTGAAGAAAGGGAAGATGCCATCTGCAAGGAGTATGGTGCAGTTTTCATCCTTGGGATAGGAGCTCCACTAAAAAATGGACAGCCCCACGATGGCAGAGCCCCTGATTACGATGATTGGACAACACCTACAGAGAAAGGCCCGGGGCTGAATGGGGATATCATTATCTGGTACGCTGTTTTAGAAAAGGCCTTTGAGATCTCTTCGATGGGAATCCGAGTGGACCAGCAGTCACTGGAAAAACAGCTGGAGATGACCGGCGCAACCGAAAGGAAGGAATTGTTCTTCCATAAAAAATTACTTAAAGGGGAACTGCCGCTCTCTATTGGAGGTGGAATCGGCCAGTCGAGGCTCTGCATGCTTTTCCTGAGAAAAGCCCATATTGGAGAAATCCAGGCGAGTATATGGCCGGACGAGATAACAAAAGAGTGCCAGGAGAATAACATTTTCCTCTTATAAAATCCTTCTCGATTCGCTGGATTTCGGAAAGGCATTGAAAGTTTAACTAGGCACATTACCTGAAATTATTTCCTACTCATATATTATGAAACTTTTTTTTAAAGGCTGACAGAAAAAATTCTCCACTCCGATTCTTACTTCCAGATGATTTCTTAGCAAGAAGAATATTCTTTTTAAGACAATCCATGTATTGTTGTAATGTCAAATTCATAGATGAAAGACGCTCCGGATCCACAGTGCATAAGATATTTACTCCATCAACATTGCTTTCCAAGGCTTTCTGTAAATCATACTCCTTGTTTCTAATGTGAGAAAGAATTCTTATCGAAGACCTGTTCTTAATTCTTGTCAAACCTTTTATCATGTCCTGATTCAACTGGTGCCAGGCAAACTGGACAGGTTCTGCGTTTAACCATTTTTTTACTCCTTTAAAACTAATTATCCAATGGAGACGTGAGTGTATTATATATAGAGGTAGCAAGATGTCAAATATTTAAATAAAATATACAAATAATAAAAAAAATGTTAAAATATTAACATGATAACGGTGCCAGAAATTGTGGAAGATATTATTAGAAAATCACTTTTCCTCGACCAAGCCCTATATCAGAGAATAATCAATCTTTCAGCTTTAGCTCGTGTGATAAAACCAGAAGTAGAGAAAGGGGTGATGAAAGAAATCCAGTTGGGAGCCATCATTATGGCCTTAAATCGTTTGGCCAAAAAGACTCAAAGAAAGCAGAAAAATCAGCAAAAAATATTCAGCAGCGCGCCTGATTTAATGGTTCGTTCCAATCTATTTGAAATCACACTCGCCAATTCTGAGTTTCTGATTCAGAAGCAGAAGAAATTATTAGATCGAATCAACATGATACAGAATTATTTTCTAACCTTTACCCAAGGAATCTTTCAAACTACGATTATCGCCAGTAAAGAACTCAAAAATAAGATCTTGGCTGTTTTTAAAGGAGAAAAAATCATAGCTCAGTTAGAAAATCTCTCCTCCATCACTGTCCAGCTGCCAAAGGGGACTGAATTTATCCCAGGAGCCTATAATTTTATGCTAAAGTCTCTAGCGTGGGAAGGAATCAATGTTAGTGAGGTCGTCTCAACCTTGAACGAGTTTACTATTGTGCTGGAGGACAAAGATATCGAGCTAGCTTTTTCAAATCTCAAGCGCTTGTTCAAATAGCAATAATTTTACTGGCAAATCTTCTCTTTACACCAGCCAAGGTATTTGAACAATTCTATCTTCTGTCTCATCTTTTCAAGGATTTAACCGATCTTACTGTGAAAATCATCAATATGAAAATCAAAAAAGAAGACATATGGGCTATGCTTTGCCAGCGGACTCGCTGCAATTAATACTGTATTGAACTTGCTCAAAACTGGCGACCATGTCATTGCGCCTGATGATCTGTATGGTGGAACCTACAGGATTTTCACCCTAGTTTACGAAAAATATGGAATTGACTTTGATTTTGTGGATGAGACAGATCCAGATAATGTTGAGCAGGCAATTCGACAAAATACGAAGCTTATCTGGATCGAAACTCCATCAAATCCGCTGCTGAAGATATCAGACATAGAAGTATTGTCCCACATTGCTTCAAGTCGTGGTTGTTTGGCTGTGGTGGATAACACCTTTGCATCACCCTATTTGCAAAAACCGCTTTCACTCGGAGCTGACATCGTGATTCACAGCACAACAAAATATCTTGGAGGCCATTCCGATGTTATCGGTGGGGCATTGGTGATAGATCAACAGGATTTGTTTGAACAACTGAAGTTTTATCAAAACGCCGTTGGCGCAGTACCCGGGCCGCAGGACTGTTACCTTGTGCTGCGCGGCATAAAAACGCTTCCCTTAAGACTTGAAAGACATTGTGCAAATTCAAGAGCTATTGCAGCTTTTCTAAGTGAACATCAAGAGGTAAGCAAGGTTTATTATCCAGGGCTTGAGACCCATGATGGATATTCAATCGCACGAAAACAGATGAAAGACTTCGGCGGAATCGTTTCATTTGAACTTAAAACTGGTTGGAAGGGTGCATTTAATTTTGCTAAAGCTGTTAAGCTTTTTACTCTTGCTGAAAGTTTGGGAACGGTCGTTTCACTTGTGAATCATCCCATAAGTATGACACATGCTTCTATTCCCCAGGAGGTTCGAGAAAAGAACGGTATTACAAACGGCCTTTTAAGATTATCCGTTGGATGTGAAGATGTGAATGATCTGATTGAAGACCTGCAGCGAGCACTCTCAACATCAAATAGAAATCGAGTGAAGAGAGATCACAGTAGGAAACAGAGATTTATCTAAGCTGGTTGATGTAGGAAGATTGTCTAAAGATTCGCTTCAGCATAATTGCTATGTCCGTGTAGAACTGGACAACATATTTGGCTCGAGATTCCTATTGACAATCTTACTATTTTAATATATTGTATACTTTGTTAATTAATTTAGTAAACAATAGGAGGAATCTATGAAGCTTTCCACAAGAGGGCAGTATGGAACAAGGGCACTCATGGATTTAGCCCTTCATGAGGAAAAGAAGCCAGTTCTCCTAAAAGATATTGCCAGAAGGCAGGAGATTTCACTAGGGTATCTAGAGCATTTGGTCACCCCACTCATAGCCGGGGGTATCCTGCGCAGCACTCGGGGCCCTAAAGGTGGGATTTCATTAGCCAAGCTTCCTGGGGAGATAAGGTTGAGTGAAGTGATTCAACTTCTAGAAGGTTCAATTGCTCCGGTGGAATGCGTAAATAATCCAGGAATATGCACTCGCTCTGGATTATGTGCTCCCCAGGATATCTGGAGTGAATTAAAAAAGGCAATGAATTACGTTTTGGCATCAACAACTTTACAGGATTTGGCTGAGCGACAAAAAAGAAAAGAGCAGACTGAGACGATAATGTACTATATATAAGTTTGTTATATTGATAGCTCAAACAGGGCACAGAGGAGGGAATCAAAATGACAGAGACAATTCAAAAAATGGAGAAGCTCCATTATAAGACGATAGAGATACCAAAGCTATCCAGAGGCATAGCCAATGACTCTACTGAGTTGATCGGGAATACACCCCTAGTCAAATTGAACCGATTAACCATGGGGACAAAGGCAGAAGTAGTGGCAAAACTTGAATCATTTAATCCCTTGGGAAGCGTGAAGGACAGAATAGGAGTGTCAATGATTATCGATGCTGAAGAGAAAGGGCTCATTAATAAAGATACAATAATTGTTGAGCCCACTAGTGGTAATACTGGCATTGCACTGGCTTTTGTCTGCGCTGCCAGAGGGTATAAACTTATTCTTACTATGCCTGACACAATGTCCCTAGAGCGGAGGCAACTTCTGTCAATTTTCGGGGCTGAGCTAGTCCTAACCCCTGGAGAAGAAGGGATGCCTGGAGCAGTAAGGAAAGCCGAGCAACTGGTAGCAGAAAACCCCACCTACATTATGCTCCAGCAGTTTAAAAACCCGTCTAATCCGGATATACATCGGTTAACTACAGCCGAAGAAATCTGGAGAGATACTGATGGAAAAGTAGATATTTTTATCTCAGGAGTAGGAACTGGAGGAACGATAACAGGCGTTGCAGGGATAATAAAGAAGAGGAAGCAAGAATTTAAAGCTATCGCTGTTGAGCCTGAAGATTCTCCGGTGCTTTCTGGAGGAAAACCAGGCTCCCACAAGATTCAAGGTATTGGAGCGGGTTTTATCCCCGATGTTTTGCAAGTGGATTTAGTAGATGAGATTATTAGGGTCACCGATGAAGATGCAGGAATAATGGCCAGAAGGCTAGCCAAAGAGGAAGGAATATTAGCTGGTATATCTTCAGGAGCGGCAGTCTGGGCGGCATTAGAAGTAGCTAAAAGGAAGGAATGCAAAGGTAAGCTCATAGTGGTCGTTTTACCAGATACCGGTGAGCGCTACCTATCCACTTGGCTCTTCCAAGAACTTCAGGAGACAAAACAAGGGGTATAAAAGCAAATAAAAGAAGGAGACGCTGATTGTCATGTTTAGAACATTTAGAGAAGATATTCAAACAGCATTTGCTAGAGACCCTGCTGCAAGGAGTGTTTTAGAGATAATCTTCTGTTATCCAGGGCTGCACTCCCTATGGTTTCATCGCTTGACTCATTTTCTCTGGGAGCACAAGCTTTGGTTCCCTGCTCGATTCCTCTCCCATATTAGCCGTTTCCTAACTGGTATAGATATTCATCCTGGAGCCAAAATTGGCAGGCGTTTCTTCATTGACCACGGCGCAGGAGTTGTCATTGGAGAGACAGCAGAGATTGGGGATGATGTTCTAATGTATCAAGGGGCAGTCCTGGGTGGAACAACTCTAAAGAAAGAGAAACGCCACCCCACAGTTGGCAATCATGTGGTAATAGGCGCTGGAGCGGTAGTTCTGGGTGCCATCACCATCGAAGATAATGTCAAAATTGGATCAGGCTCAGTGGTACTAAAGTCAGTTCCCACCAGAGCTACGGTGGTGGGAGTAACTGGAAGAATTGTGGAAGATCATCGGAAACCTCTTTTGGACCTTGAGCACGGGAAGTTGCCCGACCCAGTAGGAGAAGCTATAGAGCTAGTCTTGAAGGATCTGGTAGAGATAAGATCGCGTCTGAAGAGGCTAGAGGATATAAGCGGACTAGTAATTCCCAGAGATGAACCTGAGGAAAGAAGAAGGAAAATTATCAGAGAGTTCGCTCAAGGAGACGGAATATGAAATTTGAAAAGCTAGACATTCACGACTTCGTATGGAAAGAGAATAGTAAGAACGGAGAGGCAAAAACGTCAGGCTTAATTCCTATCTATGGTTAATCTTGGCCAAGCTATAGAAGGGGAGGAGAGCGGGAAATTACATATTAAAAACTAAAATTCAATCCGACGCTGTAACTTCTTGGAGATTCTGGAAGTCCAGGGATTTTTTCGACTCGGTTATTGAATAAATTCAAGATCTCAAAGAAGAGGGCGGCTTCCCCTAACTTTTTGTTTGCTTTTATATTTAAGTAAAATCTATTCTTTTTTGTATATTTCTCCCTCTCAATTTTTAAAGCCGAGCATATGGAAAAAAATATGAAGTCTCTGTTGAACAAGAGAGAGAGGCTGCTTTCAGGGAAATAATAGTGGTATTTTAAAGATTTTATGAGGGGATTGTCCTTGAATTCAGCTTTTTGAAAGGTATAAAGAATCTTTAATTTGGTATCTCTGAACTTGTATGAAAGGCCTAAATCAATCCCGTAATATTTTCCTTTTTTCAGATTCTCAGAAATCCAGAGGTTTTGTTCCTGGTCTTTTTTCCAGTCTATGAGATTGTCTGATTGGTTGATGAAAAATCTGACTCCACATTCAGTATTTTCAATTTTATAATCAAGTGAGAAAGAGTAGCCCAGGCTGGTTTCAGGTTTCAATCCGGGAGTTGAAACGTGTGCAGGATCACTGTAATAAAGTTCGGTATACGTCGGAATTCTGAAACTGCGGTAGAAAGAACCTGACATCTTTAACTTCTTTTTAATCCAACATCCTAAAAGAAAGTGACTGCTGAAATTACTGTACGTCCCAATAGTTAGCCGTATCCCTGAATTCATGAAGATGTTTCTTTTTTCTCCGCTGAACTCACCAAAAAGTGAATACAATGTTCGATTATGATTCCCTAATGCTGTGGTTTCTTCTCCATTTCGTATTCCATCGCTGTTGATTGAATCCAGATAGGAAGAAATTCCTAAGTAATAGGAAACATTCTTTAATACTTTTTTTATTCCCATTTCAATGGAATTTTGCAGGGTTTTATGGTTGTTTAAATAAAAATCTGGGTTATCTCTGAATAACTTGAATTCATCCTTTGAGTATTGAGAGGAGAGCTTAAAAGCAAAAATGAGGTCTGAGGCTAACTGGCTATTCCAGTTTATAGAGCCAAGAAATCGTTCAAGTTCTTCATAAGATGGAAACTGTGCATAAAAATTATATGCTCCAAACTTAGATAAAACCCATCCGCCCCAGATATCTAGGAAGCTTTTGTGAATGGCTAACTTGACTCCTCCCTGTAAATAATACTTTTTTCCGTCAATACCTTCCATATAGCCGTCTGTCGAGACAATCCCTGATGAAATATAGAAGTTTTTAAAACTCAAATTTAAGGAGGAGTTAGTCGTATTAAAGCTCGCGCGGGTGATTTTAAAGCCGTTTTGATTTGAGGTAATGATATTGATTATGCCTCCTGTGCCGGAAAAGCCGCTCATCGAAGTAAATCCTCCTCTTAAAACTTCTATCCTTTCGATCTGTTCAACATCAAAAGGGAGTGAGAAGTTATGATGCCCGGTTTGAGAATTATTGAGTGGGATGCCGTTTACCATGACCACAACCTGTTCCTGATTGAACCCCATAATCTGGGGATCCGCCTGAAAAATTCCTCTGCAAACAAAATTTATATTCGCGACGAAACTTATTAGCTGCGGCAGATTCAGTGCTGGAAATTGTCTGAGGAAGTCTCTTTCAATAATAAGAACATCTCTTTTTGTATCAAAACTGAATGGAATTTTTTCTCCATGAACTTCAATTTCATATTTTTCTTGAGAAAAAAGGAGGGATGAGAGAATGATGAAAAAAAATATAAGCCTTTTCATTAATGTAATAATATAAATCAAATTAATATTTTTTTTCATGGTTTTCCATATTTACTTAATTTCTTTGAAAAATTCTCGATGTATGGCATTGATTGCCTTTTCGACATCGTCTTCTATCACTATGAAATAACAGGCAACTTCCGAGGCACCTAAAGATATCATTTCAATATTTATATCCTCCTCAGCAACAGCACTAAATACTCTGGAAATCACTCCTTTCCTTTTCAAAAGACCTTCACCCACAACGGCTATGAGCGCTATATTATTCTCTAAATTGACCTTTTCTATAACACCGTCAGCTAATTTCTTTATTGATTCATAGCTTTTGCGAGAATCGTTTTTACCTATGAGAAGATTTATGCATGTCTGAGAAGTGATAACTGAATAAATATTTATTTCCATGTCAGATAGTAACCGTCCTATTTCCGCAATTATTCCAGGCTTATACCCTACACCAGGCCCATGTATCCTCAGTATAGAAATGTGCTTATTATATGTAACGCTTTTTATCACATCCTCTCGTTCATAGCCTCCAGGCAGTACCTCTGTGCCCTCGCTTTCTGGTTCATATAAATTTCTTATATGAATAGGCACTCGGATATGTACCAGGGGTTCTACAGTGCGGGGATGAATTATTTTTGCGCCAAAGTAAGATAATTCTGCTGCTTCATAATAAGACAGTTTATCAATTCTGTGCGGGCATTCTACGATTTTAGGATCAGCACTCATAAAGCCTTCAACATCTTTCCAAATTTCCAGCAAGCTGCTACCAATTCCATTGGCGACAACTGCAGCGCTGTAGTCAGAACCGTTCCTGCCAAAGGTGGTTATTTTTCCTTCAAGAGTACAACCGAAGTAGCCCGTGATTACTGGGATCGCTCCCCTCCTGACCAAAGGGAGGACTTCAGATCTAAGATTTTTGCTTGCCTCTGGAAGCATGGCAGTAGCGTTTTCAAAGGATTCATCTGTAATTATTCCTATCTGATCGGCTTCCATCGCAATAGCGTCTTTACCCAAACTTTTCAGAACTCCTGAAAGCATTATAGCAGAAAGACGCTCTCCATAACTCAGTATGTTTGCTTTAACTGATTCTGTAATCTCCCCGGTGTAAGTGACACCATAGAAAAGCTTCTCTAATTTCTTTAGCCTCACCTCAATCTCTTCTAGAGTCCTGTGTTTAATATCATCATTTCGAATTAAAGCCTCAGCAATATCTTTATGCTTATCTCTGATAGTTTTAATGATTTCAGACACATTTTTTTCAGACTCCATTGACATCTGAATGCCATCTTCAAGCAGGTTTGTTACTCCAGACATTGCAGAGACAATAACAACAGCGCTATCCTTCTCTGCCTTAATTATTTCAGCAACTATCAGAAAATGTTTACTGTCCTTTAAACAGCCGCCTCCGAATTTCATTACCTTCAATTCTATCCTCCTCTCTCTCCTTTCTATATATCCCCGGATTTATCTAATGAAGTTTTTCATAACGGCAAGCTCAGCATTTAAAATGCATGTCCCTGCTGCTCCGCGAATGGTATTGTGGACCAGCAAGAAGAAATTTATTTTCTTCCCTTTTCTTCTTATTCTTCCTATGGTGACAGCCATTCCTTTCGCCCGCTCTGGAGCGCCAGCATCTCTGTCTAGTACCGGCTGGGGTCTATTCTCTTCGGTTCTCACGATTACAGGCGCCTCTGGAGAAGTCGGGAGCTTCATTTCCTGAGGAATTCCTCTGAATGAACTTAATGCACTTGAGATAGTCTCTACATCTACATCTTCATCCAATTCAATGACAATGCTCTCAAGATGCCCGTTGCGGATCGGAACACGGCAACAACTCGCATTGATTTCCAATTCCGCATTCTTCACACCTTCTTGATGGATATTGCTAAATATTTTTCTTGTTTCTCTTTCTATCTTCTCCTCCTCCTCCCTTATAAAGGGAATGATATTACCAAGGATATCAAGGGAAGCGACGCCTCGACGCCCTGCACCTGACAAGGCCTGATATGTCGTAACTGTTACTGACTTTAACCCGAATTTCCAAAGCGGCTTCAATCCCAGTACGAGCCCGGTTGTTGAACAATTGGAGTTTGTGACAATGAATCCTTTACCTTGGGAGGTCTGGGCCTTGATTAACGCAAGATGCTCTGGATTCACTTCTGGTATGAGGATGGGCACATCAGAATCCATCCGGTGGGCACTGGCATTGGAGAACACATACAGGCCTTCGTTGGCAAGAGCTCTCTCTATATTCTTTGCGACTGCCGAAGGGAGCGCACTAAAAACAACTTTTACTCCTTTCTTTATCAGGTTCTCGACCGAAGTGTTACTTACAACAATGTCCACTGCACATTCAGGAATATTTCCGCCAACTATCCAATCCACGGCTTCACGATACCTTTTTCCTGCTGATTTCTTTGAAGACGAAAGAGCAGCCACTCTAAAATAGGGGTGGGCATCAAGCATTTTAATGAACTGCTGGCCCACAAGTCCTGTGCAACCCATAACACATGTCTTGAATTTATTCATTTTTCCTTTCTCCTATCCCTTTGTTATCAAGTCATAATCCACATTGATCTTAATCATCTCTGGAAGGTCCCCACATATACCTATGATATCTTCCTTTATGGCTATCATCCCATCTATTCCATCGATCATAAGGGTATTCAGTGCATTTTCTATTAACTTCCTTTCCTTTTTATTGATAGAATTGCCAAGGGCAGTGGCCGCTGCATCAGCTAAAATAACATCCTTTGACATCACCGTGGCAGCATCTGCATTCCCAAAGCTTAAAGATGGCCCTATTGTCGCTGAGGATGTGCACACGCCTATTATATCTTCCTGAGGCTGAAACCTGATGCCAATATTCTTTATTTTTATGTTTCCAGCATATATCCCCACGATCACGGGATGGCTAATGTACATGGCAATATCACCTCCGTTATCCACAATAGCATGGGTTGATCCGGCATTCACCATTGCCCTGACAGCGTACTCGGCAATTGCCCCGGCTACAGAAGCCATTGGGCCAACACCCACTTTTGCAGCAGCCTCCGCCATCCGCCTGATAATCTCAGGGGCCTCATGCGATACTTCGTAAGGTTTAAGTGTACAGCAGAAAAAAGGGTCCTCACGGATATAATCCTCAAGATAGTCCCTCTGACGCAAGATTTCTTGCTCGCCCACAGGAATGAATTTCTCATCCGAGATGATTGTTGCTATGGTTTCTTTTATTTTAAACTTATGCCTATTCATATCTTTTCTTTCTCCTTTTCGCGGAGGTGTATCGCTTCCACGGGACATACATCTCCACAAATGCTGCATCCATTGCACTTGCTATAATCCACAACTATATTCCAGCCCTTATCACGACCAAACACCCCAGTAGGACATACTGAAAGGCAGAGGCCGCAATGGATACATCTTTGATCCTCCCTGTAAAAGTATTGATCTTCAGGTAATACAATTCTCTGCTTAACAATAGTTTCTGCAACTGTCGGTTCCTTTTGGAGCATGGGTTTGGCTGCTCCTTTCAGAGGAATTTTTTCTACGGCTTCTGAGAGATAAAAAAATCCGCTATCGATCCATTTTTTCAATAATTCGGCTATCCTTTTTGCCATCAAGTAGCTGGATAAAGAAGCTGTCTTTACCTGGCGCTCATTTAACTCAATAACTCCTGATTTGAGTTCTTCGTAACTTACCTTCTTAAGAGCCGGTCTATTTCGGGAGGGAATTCCATAATCCAGAACGGATGTGAGTATTTCACTGTCGCATATTCCTGTGGCTTTTGCTATTTCCGCATTCAGAACAGGAATCGGCACTCCAATTCCCACATAAAGGGTGCATCCATAACCCTTAAAAACAGCAGCCCTTAGAAATTCCCCCGACATTTTCTTTAGATCACCCTGGACCATCAGTGTAGAAAACCCGTTTTCTGGATCGTGTTGTGTGCCGCACCCCGTTATATAACCCTGAGTTCCTCCCAGGAATATCCTCGTTCCTAGACCTATAGACTCAAAGGTCGGGTCATTCATTATTGGCGATAGCTCACCAGCACCAGAGTAAGTGACATTTCCAAAATTTGGGAGGAGTTTTCCCATATAAGTGTAGAGAATCCTCTGACTAGAATTGGTGGCAGCGTCATATCTCTGATAAGCATTCCTTGGATTACTCATTGTGACCTGATTAAGGCCATTTATTGTTATCTCTGTTTCTATTTCTTTTCGGGGATAACAATCTGTACCGTAAGCCTTTGCCCTCATAATCACAGGTCTTCTACTTACAAGGTCTTCTATGACATGAGCTCCTCCATAGCTCATACCTAGTGATTCAGAGATTTGAGTTACACCTATATATGCATCGACAGCCGCAACACCTGTATAGGCTTCCACATTATTAAGCCAAACCTTGGACATCTTTATTGGTGGCTCTGAGTGACCAAAGTTAATCCAAACTCCAGAAGAACACATGGCACCGAATGTTCCTGTAGTGACTACATCCACCTCTTCAGCGGCTTGTTCTGGTCCAATCTTCCGGACTATGCGGGTCATTTCGTCGGCTGTTACGACTTTCACATTCTTTGTATTTATTTTTTTATTTATATCTTTTATAGTCTTTGACATTTTCCAGACCTCCATCACAATGCAATAATTTCCAATTGAATAAGAAAGGAAAAGGTTTTAATTTGGGAGGATCCCGAACAGAGGTTTGCTAGTTAATGCGTTCCCTGCTCGGGTTAGGCATTATCATGGTGGGGCCTATGTTCTGATATTTTCTGGTATTCATTTTCACGATTTTAATTTTATATAATTATTTCTAAAATGTCAAAAATATCTTGACAATACTCTTTTTTTTGATAAAATAGGGTTTCCGAAAGACGGAAAGACGGAAGGTTTACAGTAAAGATGAGTAAAAAGATCCACTCTCGTTACTACTATTATTGGTGGTATAAGAGGGTGGGTCTCTAAAGATTCTTCTCCTTCCGTAACCCTCAACTAAGAATTTAAAAAGACCCACTTATTACATAGTGAATAAGTGGGTCTTTTTTTATATTGGAGGAATAAAAGATTGGTAAAAATGAAACTTAATCCTGTATGGAAAGAAATCGGAGTCGATTTAGAGACTCCTGTCTCTGCTTTCTTGAAACTTCAAAGAGTTGGGGCCAAATTTCTTTTAGAAAGTGTGGAAAAAGGAGAAAAACTTGGTCGTTATTCCTTCATAGGATTAAATCCCTCCTCTACTCTAAAAATCAAAGAAGAAAAGATGATTTTAGATGGCCAGGAGATTTCTTTTCAAAAAAAGGATTTTATAAAAAAGCTTAGGGAGATACTTTATTCTTTTCAGGTCATTCCTGATCAAGAATTTCCTCCCTTTACAGGGGGATGGATAGGCTATTTAGGGTATGATGTAATCAGATTTTTTGAAATCCTTCCCTCTCAACTGCCTTCTGATCTCCACTTGCCTGAGGGCATTCTTTATCTTGTCAAAGATATATTGGTCTTTGACCATCTTAAACACATAGCTAAAGTTATCGTATTAAAAAGCTCTCAAGAAGAGGATCGGAGGGCTTTAAAGAGGATAGAAAGAATAGTCCAGGCGATAAATGCTCCCTTAAATCCAAAAAGGGAGACTCAAAAAACAATTCAAGCAAAAACGCCTCAATCAAACTTTAAGAAGAGGGAATTTGAGCAGATAATTGCCAAAGCAAAGGAATATATTCTGGCCGGAGATATCTTTCAAGTTGTCCTCTCTCAAAGATTTTCAGGTGAAACCTCTGCTTCACCCTTCGAGATTTACAGGAAGTTAAGAATGATTAATCCTTCTCCCTATATGTTCTTTTTTGATTTCAATGATTTTCAACTTATAGGTTCTTCGCCTGAAGCACTGGTCAAGCTAAATAAAGAAACCGCATCTCTCCATCCTATTGCCGGAACCAGGCCAAGAGGAAAGACTCCCCAGGAAGATAGCCAATTTGCAGAAGAACTTTTCCAAAGCGAGAAAGAAAAGGCTGAGCATGTGATGTTAGTCGACCTGGCAAGGAATGACTTAGGAAGAGTCTGCCTTCCTCACACGATAAAAATCGAAGAAAAAATGAATTTAGAAAAATATTCCCATGTAATGCATCTTGTTTCTAAAGTAAGAGGCACATTAGATCCCAATCTGGATGCTCTAGACTTTTTTAAAGCCGCTTTTCCTGCTGGAACAGTTACAGGTGCTCCTAAAATTAGAGCTATGGAAATTATCGAAGAGCTGGAAAGAACAAGAAGGGGCCCTTATTCGGGAGGAGTTGGATATTTCGGATTAGACGGAAATATGGATTTGTGTATTGCTATCCGAATGATTATTCATCAGAAAGGAAGGTACTATCTCCAGGCTGGAGCAGGAATTGTGGCTGATTCGGTTCCTTCGATGGAATACAGGGAAACATTGAATAAAATGGCAGGATTGTATCAGGCCATAAAAATGTCAGAGGAGAAAGAAGATGATTTTGCTGATAGATAACTACGATTCTTTTGTATTTAACTTAGCTCAGGCTTTTATGGAACTCGGAGAAGAAGTGATTGTCAGAAGGAATGATCAGATTTCTTTAAAGGAAGCGAAAAAACTGTCCCCTGATTGCTTGGTTATCTCTCCAGGACCTAAAACTCCGAAAGAAGCTGGCTTCTCCAATGAGCTCATTAGATTTTTTTCCGAGCATATACCTGTTTTTGGAGTGTGTCTGGGACATCAATGCATCGCTTTTACCTTCGGAGGGAAAATTAAAAGGGCGGAAAAAGTTATGCATGGAAAATTATCCAAAATATACCATGATGAAAAAACAATTTATGAGGGAGTGAGTAATCCTCTATCGGCTACTCGTTATCATTCCCTTGTTGTGGAGGAAGAATCCTTGCCTTCTTGCCTCGAGATTTCATCCTACACAGATGAAGGAGAAATTATGGGCATCAGATTAAAGGGAAAAAGAGTGGAAGGAGTTCAATTCCATCCAGAGTCATTTCTCACTGAAGAAGGAATGAAAATATTGAGAAATTTTCTTCAATTGGGAGGATAGAATGATTAAAGAAGCAATATTCAATCTTTCGCAGGGAAAAGACTTAAATTCGACTGAGACCGAGGAAGTGATGGACGAAATCATGTCCAACAAGACCACTTCAGCTCAAATGGCTGCTTTATTAATGGCATTAAGGATGAAAGGAGAGAGTGTTGAAGAAATCATCGGAGGGACAAAAGGCATTCTGAGAAATGCGGTTCGAGTCAAAACAAGAAGGAAAGACTTAACAGATATGTGCGGGACTGGAGGTGACGGTCATTCCACATTTAATATTTCTACCATCTCCTCCTTTATTACAGCTGGAGCCGGAGTCAATGTCGCAAAGCACGGCAACCGTTCGGTTTCCAGTCGGTGCGGCAGTGCTGATCTTTTAGAAGCTTTAGGAGTGAATCTTGCTCTTCCCACTTCAAAAGTAGCCTTAGGAATCGATGAGCTAGGGTATGGTTTCTTGTTTGCCCCTCTTTTTCATCCTGCTATGAAATATGCTCTCAAGCCAAGAAGAGAGATTGGGATAAGAACCATCTTTAATATCATTGGGCCTCTGGCAAACCCGTTAAGGGTGAAAAGACAATTATTGGGCGTTTATTGCCAAGATTTATTAATTCCCGTTTCCAAAGCGTTAAATATTCTTGGAGCGGAAAAAGCACTGGTTGTTCATTCCTCAGATGGTTTGGACGAAATCTCAATCAGTGCTCCCACGAAAGGTTTTATTGTTTGTGAAGGAAAAATAGAAGAAATTGAGATTGTTCCTGAAGACTATCAATTTAAATGCAGAAACTTAGAAGAAATAAGGGCTTTTTCAGTGGAGGATAATGTTGAAATTTTTCATAAAGTTTTAAAGGGAGAAAAAGGACCGAAAAGAGATATTATTTTATTGAACTCAGGAGCAGCAATTTTTGTATCAGGAAAAGCTAAGGATATTAAAGAAGGAATAGAAATGGCTCGAGATTCAATCGATTCAGAAAAAGCTCTCGCTTTATTTTCTCGGTTTCTTTCATTCTCTACGCAGGGAGAAAATGGCTAATTTTTTAGAAGAAATAGTGGCTCAAAAAAGAAAAGAATTGGAAGAGAAGCGAAAATCTTTATCATTCTCTGAATTACTCTACAGGGTAAAAAAATCTCCTCCTTCTTTATTTTCCCATTCTCTTCTCCAAGGAAAAAAAATTATTGCCGAAATAAAAAGAACCTCTCCTTCAAAGGGTCTCTTATTCTCAGGAGAAAGGATCGAAGAATTAGCAAGGATATATGAAGCAAACGGTGCTTCTGCAATCTCTATTTTAACAGATGAAAAATACTTTCATGGCAGTTTAAAAGACCTGCAGAAAATAAAAAACTGTGTTCGAATTCCTCTCTTAAGAAAAGATTTCATCATCGATGAATATCAGATTTTAGAATCAAAAGAATCAAGAGCAGATGCTGTCCTTTTGATAACCTCTCTTCTTTCTATAAAGACATTAAAAAAATTCTTAAATGTGGCCAATGATTTAGGGATGGATGCCTTAGTGGAAGTCCATACCCGAGATGAACTCGAAAAGGCTTTTGATGCGGATGCTACAATTATCGGAATAAATAACAGAAATCTGAAGACTTTAGAGGTTGATTTAAAGATATCTACATACCTGTTACCCTTGATTCCTGATTCAAGAATAAAAATTGTGGAAAGTGGGATTAAAGACGAAAATGATTTAACGTTTTACGATAAATTTAAAGTCAACGCTTTCCTTATCGGGGAAGCGTTGGTTACGAACCCTTTTCCTGGAAAGAAGTTAAAAAGATTCTGTTCCATCTTGAGGAAAAATGACAAGGATTAAAATCTGCGGAATTACTAATATCAAAGATGCTCTATTGGCTGCTGATTTAGGAGCCGATGCTATGGGTTTCATTTTTGCGCCAAGCCCTCGACACGTCTCTAATGAGAGAGCCAGAGAAATAATATTCGAACTTCCTCCTTTCATCTTTAAAGTTGGAGTTTTTAAGAACGAAAGAATTTCTAAGGTAAAAGAAATCATGGATTACTGTTCCTTGGATTTTGTGCAATTCCACGGCGAAGAAGATAAGTCTTACCTTAATGAGTTTGGTCAGAAAGCCATTAAGGTTTTTGAGATGAATAAAAAAAATGTCCTGAATGAAATAAAAAAATTATCTCTTCCCTTTTTTATGCTCGATCTTTCTAAGGAGGAGGAGAATGAAATTAATTTTGACTGGAAGATGGCTCAGGAAGCCAAAAAATTGGGAAAGGTAATTTTGGCGGGTGGACTAACTCCTGATAATATCGAAAGAGCTCTTCAAATCATTACACCTTTTGGGGTGGATGTCTGCCGGGGCGTGGAAAAGGAAGATGGAGTTAAAAATCTCAATAAGTTGAAAGAGTTTATTTTAAAGGTGAGAAAATGGGATTTTCTGAAAACTTAGGTAAATTTGGTTGTTTTGGAGGAAGATTTGTCCCTGAAACCCTGATGGAGAATCTTATAGAACTCGAAAAGAAATATTTACAATCAAAAACTGATTCATCTTTTAAAAAAGAATTTAATCATTATCTCACTCATTATGTGGGACGACCAACTCCCCTTTATTTTGCCAAAAATTTAAGCCGAAAATACAAATGCAGGATATATCTTAAAAGAGAAGACCTCTGCCATACTGGCGCTCACAAAATTAACAATTGTCTGGGGCAGGCCCTTTTAGCAAAAAAAATGGGGAAAAAGAGAATCGTGGCTGAAACAGGAGCGGGTCAACATGGGGTGGCCACAGCAACTGCTTGTGCCCTTTTCGGCATGGAATGTGTTGTCTACATGGGAGAAAAAGACTATCTGAGACAGGCCCCTAATCAGATGAGAATGGCAATATTAGGAGCGCAAATCATAAAGGTCACCTCTGGCTCCAAAACCTTAAAAGAGGCCATCAATGAAGCCATCAGAGACTGGGTGACCAATGTCAAAACTACCCATTATCTGCTTGGCTCTGTAGTTGGTCCCCATCCATATCCTCTTATGGTGAGGGATTTTCAATCCGTAATCGGGGAGGAGGTAAAAAAACAAATTTTAACTTTGGAAAGAAAATTACCTGATTTTCTTGTTGCCTGTGTAGGAGGAGGTTCCAACTCTTTAGGTCTTTTTCACCCTTTTCTTACGGAGAAAGAAGTTATGTTGATCGGTGTAGAAGGTGCTGGCAAAGGATTAAATCCTGGTGAACATTCTGCCCCTCTCCTCAGAGGGAAACCTGGCGTTCTTCACGGCTCCTATTCCTACTTGCTTCAGGACAGAGAAGGTCAGATTTTACCTACTCATTCTATCTCTGCTGGGCTGGATTACCCAGGAGTTGGCCCTGAGCTAAGCTACTTAAAGGATACAGGACGGGTTAAAGTTAAATGTGTCAATGATCAGGAAGCTTTGGAAGCATTTTGGGAATTATCCAAATTAGAAGGCATCATTCCCGCTTTAGAGGCAGCTCATGCTCTAGCTTATCTAAAAAGATTGGCTTCCGAAGCAAATACCCAAAGCATTGTCGTTGTGAATCTCTCCGGTAGAGGTGATAAGGATCTGGAAATCATACAAAAGGGAGGATACCTTGGGTAAAATTGGCGAAAAATTCAAGAATCTGCTCTCTCAAAGAAAGAAGGCTTTTATACCTTTTTTCACGGCTTTCTATCCTTCCAAAGAATTATTCAGGGAATTTCTAAAAAGAGCTGATGATGTTGGAGTAGATTTCATTGAAGTTGGAATCCCTTTTTCTGACCCCTTAGCGGATGGAAAAATGATTCAATACTCCAGCAAATGGTCTCTAGAAAGAGAATTTTCTTTTTCTAGATTTTTAGAGGAGATAGGGAGATTAAAAAATCACTTAAATTCCTCTCTTATTTTAATGTCCTATTTTAACCCTATTCTTCAGAGAGGGATCACAAACTTCGCAAAAGAAATGAAGGAAGCAAGCATCGAGGGAGTGATTGTTCCCAACCTTCCCTTTGAAGAGAGTTATTCCCTGAAAGAAGTTCTCTCTTCCCACGGCATAGATTTAATCTATCTTCTTGCTCCAACGACCCGCCCTCAAAGAATGAGAAAAATCAGCGCCCATTCTCAAGGATTCATCTACCTCGTTTCTCTCACAGGAGTCACTGGAATGAGGGAAAATCTTCCTGAAAATTTAGTCGCCTATATAAGGCAAGTGAGAGAGATCACCTCAAAACCTTTATGCGTGGGATTCGGTATTTCCAATCCCTGCCAGGCAAAAAAGGTGGCTGAATTATCAGATGGGGTTATTGTCGGAAGCGCCTTGATTAATCTCCTAAAAGGAAGAGAAAGGGAGAAAGGCGTCTCGCGAGAAGTGGAAAATATTTTGAAAGAATTTAGGAGGGTCATTTGATTAGCGATAAAGAAGGAGTCTGGTTAAGAGGAATAAGGGGAGCCATTCAGGTTGAAAAGAATGAAAGGGAGTACATTTTGAAGGCTGCAAAAGAGCTTCTTACAAAAGTGGTTTCGGAAAATCATCTAAAAAAAGAGGCCATAGTGAGCGTATTCTTTACGGCGACTCCTGAACATGTTTCTGTGGTGGGAGAAATCGCTGATATTTTCCAAATTGGCACCAGAAACATGCAGAATTATGCCCTGTTAGAGGCAGTAGGGAGATCCAACAAACCAGTGTTGCTGAAAAGAGGAATGATGGCAACACTTGAAGAGTTCTTAATGGCTGCTGAATATATTCTCTCAAACGGTAATTCCAGTGTCATCCTTTGTGAAAGGGGGATCAGAACTTTTGATAAATATACCAAGAATACTCTTGACCTCACAGCGATTCCCCTTCTCAATCAGCTTTCCCATTTACCGGTTTGTATTGACCCAAGTCACGGTACAGGAATGAGTTCTTTAGTTTTACCTGCTTCCAAGGCGGCTGTGGCTGCTTTTTGTCGATTTCAGCGGTTAGGTCTATCTTATGAAGCGGTGTTTTGCTGTTTATGCTGCCTTGGCTCTATTTGCTGGCAATTGACACTGCCGTTTTGAGTGTGATATGTTCACTTCAGGATTTCAGCTGACGAAAATAGAGGAAAATGGGAACCTAGGTAATGAAAAGTTTCGATCCAGTAGATAAAAAATAAATAGAGTCCTATTAATGCAATGAATCCCAGACTTTTACATATAACCTTGAAAACTGCTTTTATACTTTTCATCATCTCACCTCATATTATTGTATTGGAACTTTAATAAGTTTGATGTATCTTGAAGTAAGTCAGTTATCTCGTGGCAACGCTTCTAGCCCAGCCTGTATAGATTCCTTTTTTTACCGCTTCAAGGTTTGCCATTGAAGGGAAAAAGTCTAAGAAGGGAAGATCCACTTTTTAATCATATTATAGACAATTTCACGCTTTATGGGCTTGGAGATGTAGTCATTCATGCCGGCTTTCAGGCACTCTTCCCGATCTTCCTTCATGGCCGCGGCAGTCATGGCAATGATAGGAACATCTTTATGCCCTTTGCTTCTGATTATTTTTGTGGCTTCTAGGCCATCCATCTCTGGCATGTGGATATCCATAAAAATCAAAGCAAAATTATTCGGATTTGCATCATATTTTTCCACAGCTTCTTTCCCATTATTAACCGCTTCTATTCGGTATCCGGCTTTAGTTAGCAAAACAACTGCCAGCTTCTGGTTTACAGGATTATCCTCCGCCAGCAGGATATTAATCGAATGTTTGGCCTCTTCAGCCAGCGTATACTGAGTGATAACTACCGCTTTCTCTCTCTCTTTTGGTTCTATCTCTTCCCCTAATAACCGTCTTATCATGGTCATCAGTTTATGCCTCTGGACAGGCTTGGGTAAAAAGCCGTCAAAATCTGATTCTTTTGAAATCTTGGTTCGCATCGAAATTGAAGAAGAAAATGCCAGCAGAGGGAGATTAGAGATGCGGGGATCAGAGTGATCCCGGATCTGTTTGGCCACTTGATATCCGCTTACATCAGGCATCAGGATATCCAAAATGCAAATATCAAACGGGTCGTTCTTATCCAGTGCTTCTTGAAGCATGGACACAACCAGATGACCCTTCCTGAGCTTTTTAACACGCATTTCTGCTTTTTCAACAAAATGGCCTAAGATGTTCAGGTTGTTTAGATTATCGTCCACAACAAGGACCTTTTTGCCGGACAGGATCTCAAGGGAAGGTTTCTTAGTAAACTTCTTCTCAGATTTGTTTAACCAGGCAGTAAAATGAAAAGTGCTCCCTTTATCGACTTCACTTTCCACCGTTACATCTCCACCCAGATACTTGGCGATCTGCTTGCATATAGCTAATCCAAGTCCGGTCCCCCCATACCTTCTGGTCGTCGAACCGTCCACCTGTTGAAATAAATCAAAGATTGCTTCCTGTCTGTCTTTCGGAATACCTATTCCTGTATCCCTCACCGCGACATGGAGTTTTGACTTTCCATTCTTTTCTTCTTCGATGTCCATGAAGAGCTCAATTTCGCCCTTAGAAGTAAACTTGTCCGCATTGGACATCAAATTGAGCAACACTTGACGAATTTTTCCGGGATCGCTTTTTATGTAAGCCGGTATTTGATCCCCAATCCGGCAGAGCACCTCTACTGGTTTATTTTCCAGGCGAGGTTGAATAAGATGACAGACATCGAAAGCTGTTACTTCCAGGTCAAAATCTACATCCTGAAACTCCATTTCCCCAGCCTCGATTTTGGAGAAATCGAGAATTTCATTGAGAAGAGAAAGGAGCGCCTCACCACTTTTGGTAATGGTTCTCACATAGTCAATTTGTTCTGTGCTGAGATCAGATTCCAGGAGCATATCAGCAAAGCCGATGACTGAGTTAAGAGGAGTGCGGATCTCATGACTCATCCTGGCTAAAAACAAGCTTTTGGCCTGATTGGCGGCTATGGCAGCTTCCCTGGCCTTTTCTGCCCTCTTATTCGCCTTCTGCAATTCTTTTTCAGCATGCTTTCTCTCAGTGATTTCTTGTTCGAGTTTTTCCTTCTTGCTCTGCAAATCTTCTGTTTGCTCGGCTACTAACCGCTCTAATTTCGCCTTATGAGCCTTTATATTTCTCAGCCGTAAGTTAAAACCCAAGAAGATGAGTGACAGAATGAAAATAACGGCTATGACCCTAAACCAAAGAGTTTCCCAGAACGGGGGAACAATAACGATCTTCAGGGATGCTCCTTCCTCATTCCATAAACCATCGTTGTTGGAAGCTTTAACTCTGAACGTGTACTTCCCCGGATCGAGATTTGTATAGGAGGCAAACCTTTGTGCAGCGGAAGTGTAAATCCAATCCTTATCGAATCCTTCCATCTTGTAGGCATACTCATTTTTATCAGGAAAAACGTGATGCAAGGCTGCAAACTCAAAAGACAGCACGTTGTCTCTATAGGAAATCTGAATTTTGTCGGTTTCTGTAATGGACTTGGTCAAGAGTGATTTTCCATCCTTTTCTTCCTGGATGGGCACGACTTTGTTAAAGATTCTGAAATTTGTAATCACAACATAAGGGATATGCGGATTATCCTTAATCGTTTCTGGATAAAAGCTGTTAAACCCACTGATCCCTCCGAAGAACATTTCGCCTTGAGGACTTTTATAACGCGATCCCCCGTTGAATTCATTGCTTTGCAGCCCGTCATTGACATCATAATTTCTAAAAGTCTCTGTCTGAAGATTGAATCTGAAAAGCCCATTGTTTGTGCTTATCCAAAGATATCCTTCATCATCCTCCAGAATTCCGTATACTGCATAGCCCGTTAGTCCCTCAGCCTCTGTATAGTTGGAAAATCTCTCTTTTTGAGGGTCAAATTTTACGAGGCCTGCACCGTTGGTACCCAACCAGAGTATTCCTGATCGGCCTTCATGAAACGCCGTTATGTAATCATTACTCAAGCTGTTTGGGTCATCTGGATCAAAGCGGTAATGGGAAAACAGACCTTTTTCCGGATCAAATTTATTCAGTCCGCCTCCAAAGGTGGCAATCCACATGACTCCTGAACGGCTCTTCCAGACTCTCCATACTCTATCATTACTCAGGCTGTCCGGATCATGCGGATCGTTTTTATAACGAGTAAAAGTTCCCTTTTCTATATCAAATTTATTGAGGCCACCGAAATCAGTCCCAATCCAGAGAATTCCAGGCTGTTCTTTATGCATAAATCTTATTCTATCATCGCTTAAAGTGTTCGAATCTGTGGGAGAATGTCGATAGCTGGTGAATTTTCCACTCTTCGGGTTGAACTTGTTCAGTCCTCCACCGTAAGTCCCGATCCAGAAAACGCCTGAGGAGTCTTCGACTATTGAAAAGACCCTGTCATTACTCAAACTTCTTGGGTCTCTGGGATTATGCCGATAATGAATGAACCGGTCGTTTTCCTGGTCATACTTATTGAGCCCTCCGCCGTCAGTCCCAACCCAGAGAGTGCCTGACTGGTCTTCATAAAACGACCTGACAAACATGTGGCTCAAGCTGTAAGGGTTATCGGGGTCATGAGTGACAAGTCTAAATTTCTTCGGTTCCCTGTTAAATTTGCAGATAGCGCCGCCATAAGTCCCCACCCAGATCACTCCCGATCGATCTTCGCATATGGAGTAAATTCTGTTGCTGCTCAAGCTATGGGGATTGTTGGGATCACTTCTATAATAAACAAATTCCCTTTTATCCCGATCAAAACGATTCAGCCCGCCCTCGTTTGTCCCGATCCAGAGCGTGCCCAAGTGGTCTTGATAAACAACATGAATCCAATCGTCACTCAAACTCTTAGAGTCACCGGGAATATGTCTGTACTGACTAAATTTTCCGGTTTGAGGATCAAATTGGTTAAGGCCTCTATCCGTTCCGATCCAGATCATACCCAACGAGTCTTCACAGATGGAATTGATGCTGTTATGGCTTAAACTACTGGAATCTTTTGGATCGGACTGAATTCGGAGCCAGGTCTCTTCTTTCCGATTGAACTCATTCAATCCATTGTCGGTTCCAACCCAGAGCACACCGGAGGTATCTTCTAAAATAGACCGTATGTGATTATCGCTTAAGCTTCGAGGATTTTCTGGCTCAAACTGATACCGTTTGAAGGTTTCATTTTTACGATTGAACTTATTCAATCCGTTATCCGTCCCCATCCAGATCAACCCTGATTTATCTTCATAAATGGTATAGACTTTGTTATTGCTCAAGCTATTTGGATCTTCAGGATCATGAAAATAATGTATAAATGTCTCTTTCTCTCTATTGAATCTGTTTAAGCCGTTATCTGTCCCGATCCAGAGAGTCCCCAGATGATCTTCATAAACTGAATAGACCCAACTGTTGCTCAGACTTTTAGGATTTCTTACTTCAGGAGTATACACGATGAAATTGTAGCCATCATATCGATTCACGCCTGACTCAGTGCCTATCCATATAAATCCTTTGCTGTCCTGGCAAATACAATGGATGCTGGCCTGCGATAGTCCCTCTTCAATCCCGATATTCTCGAATTTTATCTGGTGCTCCTGGGAATAAATAATTGGCGAAAAGACAATTAATAAACAGATTGAGCAAAAAAATAACTTGCCCAATCGACCATAAGTCTTGCCCATGCCCTGATTTTCATTCATTTTGCATACATCCTCTTTTCTAATCTCTTTCAAAATTACCATAATTTCCTTCATAAGGAAAACAATATCTTTTAATTCTTTTTTTTCTTTGCAATCGGTTCTCTCTTTATAATATTTTTCATTATCTCCTGATCTTCCTCTTCTCCAGCTATATTTAATCCATTTCCGGAGACACAAAACTAATTGCTAGTGTACAATCGAGTTCGCAAGAAAGGACCTTTGGATCCATCATCTTCCAGATTGGTCAGGTTTTTTCTGAGGGAGATAAGATTATTGAGCACACTCTTTCTCAGTTAAGATCCCCTTACTAATCCCGCATTTGATTGTTTCTTCTTGAGGAAGTTTAATAGTTATTGAGGATAAATTGGTAAACTTGGAGAGAAGTTTCTCTTCTTTAAATATCTCCTTCACTCTTCTTTCAATACTTGAACTGTTTTCACAAGTTTGGATTCGACTTGGGGCCGAATTTTTCTGGCCAAAGTTGATAAATTTATAATGCCAGCCGATAATCCTTCTTCCAATAAAGGGGAATCTACAACAATCTTCTCGACGACTTCTGGAATGGCAATCATGTTAAATTTTTAACATTTTAATTCATTTTTGTCAATATTTAATAAAAATTTGACATTATAATTCAATTTATATAATTAAATTCTTTATTAATGAGAAGGAGACATAAATAATGAGCAACAGATTATCAGAATGTCCAATATGTTATTTTGTCATTCCTCTTGAGCCTGATTTGGAAGAATCAGAAATAATCACTTGCCCTGATTGTCAATCAAAGCTTGTGGTCTCAAATGTTCAAGAATCAAACATAACCTTAGAAGAAGCACCAGTGATTGAAGAAGACTGGGGCGAGTAAGATATTACTTTTATGTTTTAAAATGATTACCATTGCTCTTTTCCATTCCACGATCAGAGCTGACGAGAAATTAATTATCCAGGCGGCTAAAAAGAGAAAGATAAAAATCAAGTTAGTTGATATTAGAAAGGAAATTTTTAATCCAGATACCTACAAAGTTGATTTTGAGCTGGCGCTTGAAAGATCCGTTTCTACTGTCAAGGGTAACTATGCAGTCAAATTTCTGGAGAGTTTATCAATACCAGTTGTTAACTCAATAGCATTATCCGCAATCTGTGAAGACAAGTTCCTCACATCCCTGACTCTGAAACAAGCTGGAATTTCAACTCCTGATTTTGCCATGGTTTTTGATATAGAAGGAGCAAAGCAGGCAGTTGAACAGTTAGGAGGATTCCCGGTTATTGTTAAATCTCCTCTAGGTTCATGGGGAAGATTGCTAGCCAAAGTCAATGACTATGATGCCCTTGAAGCTCTTATTGAACATAAACAGGTACTGGGTTCGCCTTATCAAAAGGCTTTCTATTTCCAGGAATATGTAAAAAAACCAGGCAGGGATATTCGAGCATTTGTAATGGGTGGAGAAACAATCTGTGCCATCTATCGAGACTCCCCTCACTGGATCACAAATACAGCTCGTGGCGGTAAAGCATCCAATTGTCCAGTGGATAAAGACTTATCAGAAATCTGTCAACAAGCATCTGAGGCTATAGGGAGAGGAATATTAGCCATGGATGTCCTTGAAACTCCAGATGGTCTAAAAATCAATGAAATAAACCACACTATAGAGTTTAAAAATTCAGAAAAACCAACCGGAGTAAGCATTTCAGAAGCTGTTATTGATTATTGTCTTGAACAAATTAAAAAAATTAGGCTTTGTCCCAAAGCTAATTGAATGGGAATATGAATTAAAAAAAACAATGATAACGGTGTCAATTATTGGTGGTTCCGGATACGCGGGCGGTGAATTATTAACTCTTCTCTTAAATCACTCCAAAGCCAAAGTGCATCAAGTCACCAGTAATAGATTTGCGGGGGAACCAATTCCTTTCGTTCATCCCAATCTAAGAGGGAAAACAAGCTTATCATTTTCTCATTTTGAAGATCTGGAGAAGGTGGATTTTCTTTTCATTTCCCTGCCAAATGGGGAATCAATGCGATACATTGATAGACTTATGGAAAAAGCGACTAGAATTATTGATCTTGGAGCCGATTTCAGATTAAAAACAGAAAAAGATTGGTTGAAATGGTACAAAATACCTCACCTAAAAAAAGAATTGTTAGGTAAATTTATTTATGGACTACCAGAACTCAATAGAGATGAAATTAAAAAAGCAAACTATGTGGCTGGGCCTGGATGTGAAGCGACAGTCACTATTCTCACACTTTGGCCCATCATAAAAAACAATCTAATTGATAAAGAATTCATAGTTGTTGATGCCAAAATGAGTAGTTCTCAGGCAGGAAATAAACCCACGGAAAGCAGCCATCATCCAGAACGAGCTGGTGTTGTTCGCTCTTATATGCCTGTTCATCATAGGCATACAGTAGAAGTAGAACAAGAGCTCAGCTTAAACAATACAAAACCAAAAATAGCCATCTCAGCCACAGCTATAGAGCTAGTCAGAGGACTTTTAGTCACTATCCACACCAAATTAAAAGAAAAAATAGAGGAAAAAGCAATCTGGAAAACCTATCGTCAATACTATCAGAACGAACCTTTTATAAGAATAGTCACTCAAAAAAGAGGTCTTTACCGATATCCAGAACCCAAAATTCTACAAGGGACCAATTATTGTGATATCGGTTTTGCTGTTGATAAACATTGTGGAAGATTAGTGCTTATTGGTGCCATCGATAATCTGACTCGAGGCACAGCTGGTCAGGCAATCCAATGCATGAATCTTATGTGTGGCTTTAAAGAAACATTAGGCTTAGAATTTCCAGGTTTACATCCGGTGTAAAATGGCTTTCAAAGGTATTATCGACACGACTTTAAGAGAAGGACAACAATCACCTCTCCTTTTTGATAGCAGGAAATATCGGTTTGATCTTGAAGATAAAAAAAATTTAGTCAATGCCTTGATTAAACTTGGCGTTTCTCATATTGAATTTTTCTCGCCAAGAGTGATAGGAAAATCACTCCACCCAGAAGAGTTATTAGAAGAGATTTTGCAACAATATCCAGTTCGCCGGTTATCAATTCCTGGAGATTTTGAAAAGAGACGGGTCGAACTCCTAGACTAACCATGATCTTAATCAAGGTAGGTGGCGGTAAAAACATAAACTGGGATTATATTAGCGAAGATATTCATCTAGTATGGCCTAAAGAAAAATTACTGCTTGTCCATGGAGCAAGTAGTATAAGAGATGAAATAGCTGAAAAAATGGGACATCCTACCAAAAGAATTACCTCTGAGTCTGGAATCACCAGCGTGTTCACAGATGAAAAAGCATTAGAAATCTTCACTATGGTCTATGCAGGTTTAATGAATAAAAAAATTGTGTCTAAACTTCACTCTTACAACATAAATGCAGTAGGTCTTTCAGGGGTTGATGGAAAAATTTGGCAAGCAAAAAGAAAAAAAAATCTATTAGTCAAGGAAGGAAAGAAAACAAAACTTCTCAAAGGAAGTCATACAGGGAAAGTTGAACAGGTCAATACAGATTTGATTGAATTACTCTTGAATAATAATTATCTACCAGTAATTTGTCCGCCTGCCATAGGATTGGATAATGAGATTTTAAATACTGATAACGATTGGGCAAGTGCAATTATGGCTTCAGCTTTAGGCATTTCCAAAATGGTGGTCCTCTTCGAGGCTGTTGGACTTTTAGAAAATTCTGACAATGAACAAAATGTTATTAAACACATTCCTAAAAATCAACTTAAAAATTACCTCCAGTATGCAGAAGGCACCATGCAGAAAAAAATTCTGGGCGCTCGAAAGGCAATTTCCTGCGGCGTGAAAGAAATTTATTGGGGCGATGGCAGAATAAAAAACCCAATCATTAATGCCTTAGAAGGAAAAGGTACAGTGATAAGGTAAAAATTCAAATGACTAAGATGAAAGATTACCGGTTTCTTCAACAAAAATATTTAATAAACACTTATCCCAATCGTGGGCTCACATTTATAAGAGGAAAAGGGAGTTATCTTTATACTGAAGAAGGCGAAAAATATCTTGATATGATGAGCAATTACGGAGTCAACATTCTCGGATATAATAATCCTACTCTAAACAAAGCCTTAACCACCCAGTTAAATTTGCTGCCTGATTTACATTGTAGTTTTAACAACGACACTAGAGCTATTGCCTCTCAGTTTTTAATAAAAAAAATAGGAAAAAATTATCGGAGAATATATTGGTCAAACTCAGGAACTGAGGCCGTGGAAGCTGCCTTAAAATTTGCCGTTATAGCAACAGGCAAAAAAGAATTTATTGCCTGTAAAAATGCTTACCATGGAAAAACATTGGGATCACTTTCAGCAACCTATGGAAAAAAATACAGAGAGGGATTTGAACCACTTCTTTGTGATTTTACCCATATTGAGTACGATAATCCAGAATCTCTTGAAAAACAAATCAATGAAAAAACAGCAGCTTTTATTGTTGAGCCAATTCAGGGAGAAAGTGGGGTCAGAATCCCTCACAGAGGATATCTCACTCAAGTAAGGGAAATATGTCGTAACAAAGACATTCTTCTCATCTTAGATGAGGTCCAAACTGGCTCAGGCAGAACAGGAAATTTTTTGGCGAGTGATTATGAAAATATCGAAGCAGACATCATTTGTTTGGGTAAAGGGTTAGCAGGAGGCATGCCTGTAGGAATAACCATTACCAATGATAAAATAGCTAATCAAATGACAAAACTCTCTCATACTTCCACCTTTGGCGGAAATCCCTTTATTTGCGCAGGAGTAATAACTGTGCTTAACATATTAAATGAATCCTTTCTGAAACAAATTGATATAAAAGGGAAGTCTTTCTTAAAGCTCTTAAAAAATATTAAAACAAACTTAATTGCCGAAGTGAGAGGAAAAGGACTCATGATAGGAGTTGAAGTAAAAGACAAAAGAAACGAGATTTTAAGAGAGTTACAAAAAGAAAAAGTTTTAGCCATTCCAGCCAATGATAAAGTGATCAGATTTTTACCGCCTTACATAATAGAAAATCAACATATCGACTATACGATAGAGAAACTTGATAAAGTTTTAAAGACCATTTAACGATATTGGAATTTGGGATTTGTCATCTGGAATCTTTGAAGAACATGTGTCGATTTTTACTTTTGAAATCAAAATTTAAAGTAAACTCTCAACACATAATTGAACATTTTTCAGATATGGCTCAAAAGAGCAAAGCATTAGATGGAGATTGGCAGGGAGATGGTTGGGGAATAAGTTGGCTTGATGAAAATAACAATTGGTCCATCTACACATCAGTCTCCCCTATCTGGGAAGAGACCTCTCATTTTGCTCGGATACCTGAGACAAGTTTCTTAGTCATCCATGCCAGAAGCGCCTCTTTTCCTCAAGATAAAAATAACATTCACTATAATCAACCTTATCTTGATGACAACTATGTTTTTGTTTTTAACGGCCTTCTCAAAGGAGTAACCATTCCTTTCCAGGCTGAAGGGAAAATAGGAGCCCAAAAAACCTGGTTTCTTCTCACGAAGTTTTTAAGGAATAAGAGCCCTGAAAAAGCTTTAAGGAAATTAAAAGAACTCATGATTGCCAATGCCAAAAAAATCATAGCCTTGAATATTGGACTTTGTGATAAAAAGAGTATCTATGTGTTCACTATGTATGAAAAACATCCTGAGTATTACCGACTCCAGCTTCATCAATCAAAAGATTTAATAATTGTTTCTTCAGAAGCAATTCAAGGGTATGATTTCAGCGGATTAGCCAATGGAATAATCAAGAAATTCTAAGATATCTGAAATAATTTGCTTAACCTGCATCATTCAGGAAATCAAGAGACACGCTTCCGATTTCAGAAAATCGGTACATGTCCCTGATTTCTATGTGGCTTTTCCACTTGTATATGTGTATAACTTGAGGATAGTGAACTATTTATCGAAAAAATAAAGAAAAAAATGGGGGATGTCCTGTTAATAGTTGTGTCAGCAGTCAATTATAGCTTTTCCTTATAGTCTTCAGAGGTCACTTCAATGTAATCTCTGCTGCTGCCCCTCTCAGCCAGAGATTTCCCTTCTTGATGAGTTTGGCGAGGAGACAGCTTGTAGATTCTGGAAAAGGATTGCAGAAGTCAGATGTGCGTTCTTGGTAGTTACCCACTCCACTGTTAGGAACCACTTTGTTAGAGGCTTACAAGGGGGCTGAAAGGCGATCCGTGATAATTTTAAGTATGGACGAGAATATCACTGGAAGTTTGTTCTCTTTTTATTCATTTTAGTCAACTAAGTTTTGGTTTGAATTGGCTATGGAAGATAGTGATAAGAAGGTTTCTACTTTGCTGATAAATTCTATTTTTGTTAACTTTTCGAAAATAAACTCTTTGAGCTCATCAACATCCCTGAGATTGACCTTGATTAAATAGTCGTGCCTTCCAGTTATGAGATGGATTTCTTCGATTTCACCCAGTTTTTTAAGATGCTTTTCGATGAGAGTATCAGTGTGGAGCTTGTTATGATGCTCCAGATTAAGAGCGATAAAACATGTTAAGCCTTTGCCCAGCTTTTTTTTGTTGAGTATAGCTTTATATCCAAGGATAAAACCATTCTTTTTAAGCTTTTTAACCCTTTCCAGTGTTGCAGGTGCTGTAAGACCGATTTCTCTGGCCAGCGCAGCGTTAGAGATTTTACTGTTATTCTGCATAATCCTTAAAATCATCCTGTCGAATTTGTCTAATTTCAATATCAATTTCTATTGATCTGATTTTGTGCCGAATTATTTTTTGCACCTATTTTAAACAAGTAAGCTACAAATTGCAAAATGTTGTAAAATTGAAGCAAAGCCTGCTGATTTGCGAAGAAAAGGAGAGGAAATCTCAATTAAGAAATTTCCTCTCCTGTGGTGAACTTTCAGGCGAGCGTATCAGAAGTTAAAACGAACTCCCAGTTGAACAAGTCGTGGAGAATAGGCTTCTCTTGGCTCTCCGAAGCCTTCTTTGTCGACATATCTGTATACATTATAGAAGTTATTACTATTGCTCACGTTATAGACTTCTGCAAAAACCTGTAAGCTGAATCTGGAGATGTGGATGTACTTGGACACTCGGGCATCCACTCTGAAGAAATCGAAGGCTTCACGGGAGTTTCGGTACTGGTCTGCATAGTCATATCCTAGGCCATCTTTGTTCAAGTCATAGGAATAAGCAGCGTTGAAGGGATAACTTGACCGGTAGAAAAAGATGCTACTAAATTGAAAGCCTAAAGGTAAGTCGACGATACCGGTAATGGCCACCTGGTGGCGGGCGTCATTGTTCTTCCGGCCCCAGGCTCTGTCCCAGGCATCCTCTTCGTAGCTCCAGGGTCTGTCCTGGCGTTCTGTGTCTCCCGTTGCCTTACCGAGAGTGTAGGCGATTTTCAGTGCCCAGCCATTGGAATACCGCTTGTTTAAGGTCAGGTAGAGCCCCTTATAGTCGCTTTTTCCCTGGTTCGTGATGTACCAGACATTGCCTCTTGTTGGATCCTCATGAACATATGTTGTGCCAACAATGATGGGGTTTTTATTTTCCCAGGTCATCATATGGTATCCCTTGGTCCAGACCAGGTCAAAACCAACAGATAAATCTGTGTAGACTTCTCTTTGAGCGCCCAAGGTCATCTGGAGTGTATAGGGATTTGCAGCGGACTCAACCTCGTATTCATCAAACGTAATGGGCACTTCCGCGCCTTCCATAAAAGGGTTTGGCTGGAAGGGATCAGGGTAGCCAGGGAAGAACTTGATGCTCAGTTTCACATCCTTGTAGAATTCATTGGGGAAGGCGATGTTTGCCACGACATTGGCTGTGTAGGTGCCGACACCTCCTCTGATGACGGTCTTTCCATCCCCTACAGGATCCCAGCTAAAGGCAAAACGTGGATTGAAGTTGCTGAAATCTGTGGATGTGAGATCCAAGCCAGTATAAGTGTAGTAGCTATAACGGAGTCCATAGTTTAGAGTGAGCCGTGGGTTAACTCTCCAGGAGTCCTGAATGAAAGCTGCGAATTCGTATATATAGAGGGTAAAAGCTGGGTCTCCACTATTATACAGGAACATGTAGGGATAGGTATCGGGATTATTCGGGTCAAAGGGTGCGTCTGTCTGGAACGTGATCTGGCCAGGGATGTACATATCAAAGACAGAAACGCCAGAAGGGACGTACATGAAATCAAAACCCGTCTTTATGGTGTGCTTTCCGAGGAAAATGGAGAAGTTATCGACAAGCTGGTATCTGTCCGCGAAGTTGTACTGGGCGTAATTATTATTTTTACCGAACTGGCCTGAAGGCCGACTGATACTATATTTGTCTGCGAATTCGGGTAGGGGGTCAAAGTCATGGTCATCTACGACATAGATGGCTCGAAGCTCATTCATGGTCCTGTCTGTGGGGTAAAAGGTCCAGTTTAGCTGGAGTTCCCAGGTATTACCAGCATATTCGTAGGCCCTCTCTTTGGTATAAAATCCGCCAACACCCAGGTTACTAGCCCGTTCGTAATTGGGGCTGTATCGCAGCGAGAAGAGATGCTTTTCATTGGGCTGGTAGCTGAGCTTTACCAAGCCAAGATGGGCCTTCTCTGGCACGTCAATGGTTTCCTTGGGAACCAGCGGCGATGTGATAGTGTCATATGTTGTTCGGTAGACTCCCTCATAGGCGAGAAAGAAATGGGCCTTATCTTTTATTATTGGTCCGCCAATAAAGGCTGTGGGATTATGGTGCTTGTACTCCGTTTTTTCCTGCTCATCTTTAGGGATCTCTTTTCCTTTATATTTATCGTACCTGACAAAATAATTGGGCGTATCCAGGACCTCGTCTCGGTAGAAGTAGGCCAGTCTGCCTCTGTAGTCATTTGTTCCAGACCTCGTGATGGCGCTCCTGAGATATCCGCTTGCGTTTCCATATTCTGATTCGAATTGGTTTACCACGATCCTGAATTCCTGAACAGCATCAGCCGGAAGACCCAACCTGGTGCTATTCTGGATGATATTCTCATTGGACATTCCATCGATCAATGTCTCATTCATTCCTATTGGCGCAGCGTTTGCCCCGCCTCCTATGACACCTGGTGTTGCAATGGATAAGTCGGCAAAGTCCCGGTCGAGCAGCGGAAGCTCCTCGATCATGTGGCGATCAACGACATCGCTTATCTCTGACTTGGTTACCTCCACCATCGGAGATTCGGCAATAACCGTAATCTCCTCCTCTAGGGTTGCAGGGGAGATAATGAAGTCGATTTTCAGCTTTGCCCCAATTGCAAAGGTCAATCCACTCTTTTTCTTGGTGCCAAACCCGGGGAGGCTGACTTCAACTTCATATTTACCTGGCTGGATTCCTGAGATGATATAACTTCCATCAGAGCGTGTTGTGGCGTGAAGTTCATATCCCGTCTCCATACTCTTTACGAGAACAGTGGCTCCAGGCAAGGCACTGCCTTCTTCATCGGTGACCACTCCTTCCAGAGTCACCAGAGTTGTCTGGGCAAGAGCCTTTCCGCCCATCAGAAAGCAAACCAACACCATCGAAATAAACAGTAGAGTCGCTTTTTTTTGATTTCTCATAAAACCTCCTTTTTTAAGAAATCCTCCTTAAATGATTTTGTAAAATAAAAATATTTTTTTTCTATCACCTCCTTTCTGTTAGAATTTATAAAGCAATTTAATGGTGATTTCAGGTATCGATAAGAATGTCTTTGAGAATTTGATATCGTTTTACTCATTATTAATCAATTAAGTTCAAGTTTGGATTGTTTATGGAAGAGAGTGATAAAAAAGTCTCTACTTTGCTGATAAATTCTATTTTTGTTAACTTTTCAAAAATAAACTCTCTCAGCTCCTCAACATCCCTGAGATTAACCTTGAGTAAGTAATCGTGCCTTCCGGTTACGAGATTGATTTCTTCGATTTCGCCCAGTCTTTTAAGGTGCTTTTCGATGAAAGCATCAGTGCTGGGCTTGTTGTGATGCTCCAGATTAAGAGCGATAAAACATGTTAAGCCTTTGCCCAGCTTTTTTTTGTTCAGTATTACTTGGTATCCGATTATAATGTCATTCTTTTGGAGCTTTTTTACCCTTTCCAGAGCTGCTGGGGCTGTAAGACCGATTTCTTTGGCTAGCGCAGCATTAGATATTTTGGAGTTTTTCTGCAGAATCCTTAATATTTTTTTGTCAAATTTGTCTATTATTAATGCCATCTCTCTTTGTTTTTATGTTAATTGTTAATAAAAATTATTGATTATGTTAATATAAATTAAGATATTGTTCATATTAAATATAATTTATTAAGCACTATTTTGAATGTGCTTAACATTTAAGTAAAGCAAATTTTGTGCCAAATATACCTTTTTTCTATCTATATTTAAATCAACAGGTTACAAATGATGAAATGTTAGCTTTATTCAGAAAATATCCAATGATTTGGATTTTTATTCAAAATTTTGGATTCAATAAGAATAACCAACGTTCTGGTGGATAGAATGTACAATTATGAATACTGTTTTAAGAATAAAATTGAATTCTTTTTTCTTATGTATTAGTATAAAAAAGTGAGAATGAAGCAAAATTCACTTACGATTGCTATTTTATTCCTCATGACTCTAATCCCTTTCTTCAGTTATGGAGTAAGCCAGGGAACATCAGAACCTGAAGAGATAAAAAAAGAGCCTTTAAGCAAATGGTCGAAGCAGTGGTTAGAAGAGGTCGTTCCCTATATCATTTCTCCTGAGGAAAAAGAAGTCTTTAAGAAGCTTCCCAATGAAGTGGAGAGAGGAAAATTTATAGAAAATTTTTGGCGAATAAGAGACCCCAATCCAGCAACACCAGAAAACGAATTCAAGGCTGAATATTATAGAAGGATAGCCTCGGCCAATAAATTTTTAACAAGCTCTGCTATCCCTGGCTGGCGGACTGACAGAGGCAGAATCTACATACTCTTAGGGCCCCCGAATGAAATTCATCAAGATTTCAGACCTTCTGATTCGTTTCCCACTTCCTCTTATGTAACTTATGCTGCCAGAGAAGTATGGACATATATGGGCCTGCCTGGCAAAAAGCTTCCGTACACTTTAGAATTCACATTTGTGGATAGATTAGGAATGGGACACTATGTTCTGGAACAAAATGTAAGAATGGGAGATGAGGGGATGGCCCCTTATGATCTTAGTTCAATGCATTTTCAGTTTGATTATATGGAAAATTTAGCCGAAGTCATGAAGACTCCCTTTGAGAATTTAAATAAACTTCAAGGGATTATCACCACTCAATTCACATATGATTTAATCCCTCTGAAATACAGTTTATTTTATTTGAAAGGCGCCGAGAGAGATACTTATATGCCTTTAGTCATCGAAATGCCTTATGCAAATCTTCCCAATAAAAAAATAGAAGACAAATATTACTTTGCATTGACCTTACTGATAAACATCAGTAACAAACTTGGCCAGATTATTCATCAGAGGAGTAAAGATATAAATTTCAATTATGCGCAAGCTGAGCTTGATGCCTTGAGTGATAAAGAATTACAGATTCAGACCTTTTTATCGCTTGAGCCAGAAGCTTACAAGATTCATCTGCTTGTTCTCGACAATTTTAGTGGAAAAATTGGCACTATTCATCAAGAGATTTCAGTACCCGAGTTTGAAAAGGATGATTTAGCCCTGAGTGATATCATCCTTTCTCACAGGCCTTATGAAACCGACAGAAAAGTCCCAACAGGTAAGAGAGACAGTCTCGAAAGAATTTTTTCCGAAGTCAACGAAATTTTCAGCCCTGACCAGGAGCTAAATATATATTTTGAGATATATAATCTCACTTTGGGTCCAGAGAGTGGCCGAAATGACTTTTCTATTGAATACTTATTTTTTCTGAACAAAGATATGATCGTTCATATTTCTCCCTCCCGATCGAGCCCGACTAATCAAAACAACTGCAGAGTCCAGGTTTCTTTTCAATTGAGAAATTTCAAGCCAGGAATATACCGCTTGCAAGTAAAGGTCGTTGATCGGATATCAGGAAAATCAACAGACAAAGATTCAGAGTTTATCGTACAGACCCGTTCTCAAACATAAACTCTCATATTTGATTTTAATTTCAATTTTTTTAAGGAGAGATTCATGATTGCAGAGGAATTATCAAAGGCTAAAATCCTTCCCATATTGACAATGCTTATTGTGTTGGTATTTCTTCCATGTCTTAGCTCAGGGCAGACTACTGTTGTGAAGGGAATAGTTCGGGATAAACAAGGCAATCCTTTGCCAGACGCAAAGATTACTTTTTATGATCAAGTCAGGGGAGGAAAATTCACTATAAAGTCCAACGTGAAAGGAGAGTTTATTAAAGCTATCCAAGTCAGTAGTCCCCCACCGATCTATAAGGTATCTGTCGAACTTGAAGGTTATTTCCCCTATGAATTCCAGTATAGGCTCAGGACGCAACTCCCAGAGGAAAAATGGATTATCACTTTAGAAAAAATTCCACCTAGGATTGAAGAAGATAAAGATTATGCGGATGGTATAAATTTTTTCCAAAGGGGCCAATACGAAAATGCGATTGAATCTTTTAAAAAATCGATTGAAAAATTTCCAGATAACTTGAAAGCCCTTTATTCTCTCGGTCTCAGCTATCTAAAAGCCGGAAAACTGGATGAGGCAATTATTGAATTAAATGCAGCAGGAGAGTTAGATCCAGAGTTGATTGAGATCTATCTCGCTCTTGGAGAATGTTATTTTAGAAAGGGAGAGAGTGAGAAAGCCTTGGAGATTTTCTCCAGAGCTTTAGATATTCAACCCGACAACCCAAGAGCTCATTACAATCTTGGAATTGTCTATTACAAATATGATCAAACTGAACAGGCTATTGTCTCATTCGAGAAATCTATAGAATTAGACCCTAATTTTTCTTCTGCTTATTACCAGCGAGGATTGGCTTACGTGAAAACAGGAGATTTTGCAAAAGCGATAAAATCTTTTGAAGAGTTCTTAAAATTAGAACCGGATTCTCCTGAAGCAGGTATGGTTAAGGAAATGATTGAGAAGCTGAAAAAGCAAATTAATCAACCATTGATATAGATTGAGGTGAGTAGACCGGGGAGTTTCACCCCGGCCCCTCTCAGAACGGTACGTGAACCTCCCGATTCATACGGCTTCCGCCATCCAAGTCTCAAGGCCTAACTCCAAAACGCCAATGGGCAAACAGATCGGGATTATTCTTGTACACATTCTTTAGCCACGATTTTGCAGCCCTGAATCTGTACCGGAGCGCTTTATACTTGTTCCGTATCCTTTGAATTTTTATCAATTTTATTTCTTAAATGGTTGATATAAACCCTAACCATATTGCTGGTCCCCTCATAATTCATATCCCAGACATGCTCGAGGATCATCCATTCTGTCATTATTCTTCCTTTGTTTCTCATTAGGTATTCCAACAGAGCATATTCTTTTCCGCTTAGCATTATCTTTTTGCCAGCCCGAGTAACCTTTCGATGCAGCGGATCTAGCTCGAGATCACCAACCTTCAACACCTTTGTCTTGTAATCCTGACTTCTTCTTAAAAGAGCTTGAATCCGGGCTAGAAGCTCCTCAAACGAAAAAGGTTTTGTCATGTAATCGTCGGCTCCCTCAGAAAGCCCTGTGATTTTATCCTCGAGGGCATCTTTTGCCGTTAACATGAGAATCGGTGTCAACACCGAATTCTCCCGCAATTCTTTACAGACCGAAAAGCCGTCTTTCCCTGGGAGCATGATATCTAGAATGATCACATCATAGGAGTTCACCTGGGCTAAGTAGACAGCCTCCACCCCGTTCCGACACAGATCTACGGCGTACTGCTCTTCCCTCAGGCCCTTCCGTAAAAAGGCGCCAACTTTCCTGTCATCTTCGACAACCAGAATTCTCATAGCTGTATTATAAATCACTAACGCTACAAAAAGGAAAGGTTTTACCACCTCCCATAACCTCGGAAACGAGTTCTGCCGAAACGAGGGTTGACAACATTGCTGTAAACGGATCCGAACGTATAGCGCAGCCCTATGGAAATGGAGTAGTCATAATCCGTGGCCAGCTCCTTTCTTCTTAAAAGCACCTCATCAAGAGTGGCTTCGCCTTTGGGCAAGGATAGCTGGTCATGGATCCGTTTATATCTTCCGAATATATCCAGGGATAGTCCTTTAAAAATCCGTAAGTCGATGTTTCCCCAGATTTCCAACCGGTTTTTGCTGAAATCATGAAAATAATGAGAACCTTCCACAGAAGTAGACACACTCCCCCACGGTTCCCTTACCTCTAAGGTGATGGTCAGCGATTGGTTATATAAAGTTTCCGAGGTCTTATCAAAGATGGTCTCTTCCATATAATAGGCTCTGTTCCATCCGATCTTGTAGAAAAAGCGTAACTGTCGACGGGTAGACTCTGAATAAGGAAAATAGTTATACTCCAATGCGGGAGCAATCGTAAATTGAGCATCCAGGTTGCTGCTTGAAATCCAGATAAATAAACCCGGCTATGGGCATCTCCACAAGATAAGGAAAAAGCCCTCTCTCTAAGACCTCCAGTTGCGCCCTCCGGATCTCATCTCGGGTATCGGTGGGACCGGAGGCATGGACCAGTGTATGATCCAAACCGGCATATTCTTTCAAACCGATGAACGCAAAAGTGTATTCCCGGCCTCCGCTTCCGGTTTGCTGTTCCGTAATCAGGATGTGCACATCCGCATCCTTTCGGTCCCGCACATAATTAACATAAGTAATATGCTCTCGAAAATAGTCTCTATCACAATGACGACAATCAATGAAGACCTTAGGGGCCAATTCCCTCAATTCCTCTAGTTTTGTCTGCTGGTTCTGGGAGTAAACCAAGGAAATACAAACGAAACCACAGAAGAACAATATAAAGGCCACACGAGATTTAAGTCTGATCATTCAGTCCCTCTTGCATAAAATTGAAAAAACACGCTCGAAGCCCGGAGTCTTCTCGTTCATCATACGAAAATAGAACATCATTATAACCTTCTAAAGATTAAATAAACGTTAAAGAAAGATTAAAAAATTTTAATATTCAAAAAATTAGCAGAATGGACTTATCCCCATGTCACAAATATGCGAATATTGCTTGTGATGATCAATGCCGATATAATGCATTCTGGTACCTCCCTTTGAGAATTTTTCAGTCTGAGTAATTTATCACAGATTAAATACCCTGTGGAGGTGCATCGCATCATCATGTTATCTTTTGCTGACAACAGCTGACACTCCACTGTGTAAGTCTTGTGTCACCTTTTTGCATAATTCAATGCAGACAATACAGACAATTGGAACAATACAGAACTCTCCTCATTTCTGGAAATAATTGATTTTTCAGTAAATTGCTGGTTATGAGAGCTTTACGAAAAAGCTCTGTTTTTTTTTCCAGAGGATTTTAAGTCCCTTGCATCTACTAGCTAGATAAATCCACTTATTATGCAGACTAATATAGTCTGGTGCCAAAATAGTGCCAACTAGTAAGCACTTTTAATGCGAAATAATGAGTTTTTTTGGGAAATACTGGGTATTAACGATCACTAACGAGAAAAGGTAAATATAACCAAATAAAAGGGTTAAATCGCTAAGTTGCTGATTTTTGGTTAGTTACTCTTTTGCCTGTAATCTACCGCTGAGTTATGTCCGCGCTCTCTCCCTTAATTAGGCTTTTATCATATCTTTTCCCTTTGCTTTTTTCAACCAAGTTTATTCCCGTTGATCTCTCTCACGAAACAGTCTTTTTTATCCCAGATTTTTTGACGAGAAAAGACGCGGTGTTGTCCAACAATTCCATCAGTGTTCCCTCTCATCGAGACCGTCATATTGCGGAGATCCGGAGCAAGGGATGGTCCGAGTGGAAACGTCAGTCTGGATACTATTTGCAGAGTCACAATGAATATATATATAATTAGTTGAATTATAGTAAAATAATGTGTGTTTATGGATATGTTTGCTATTTAAAAGGAGGAAACAATGCCTCTTCAGAGTAACTATGGTATCGAAAATCACGGTATAACCAATACAGGAGATGTATTTTGGAATTTCAATACTCCCCGGTTATATGAAGAAATAATCAAGAGGAGAGAAGGTTTTATAGTCCATCTTGGACCTGCTGTTGTGAGAACAGGTCATCACACAGCAAGAGCTGCGAATGAGAAATTTATAGTGAGAGAGCCAGGCAGCGAAAAAAATATTTGGTGGGGCAAAGTAAATCGTCCGTTTGAGGAGGAACGGTTCAATGCACTATACTTACGTTTGATGGCATATTTGCAAGGAAACGACCTTTTCATTCAGGATTGTTTTGCAGGTGCTGATCCAGAGTACAGGATACTAATTCGTATAATAACAGAAACCGCTTGGCACAGTTTGTTTGCCAGGAACATATTCATACAGGCACAATGGGAAGAGCTTGAATCGCATATTCCTGAATTTACTTTATTGCATGTTCCTCATTTTCATGCAATTCCAAAGATTGACGGAACCAACTCAGAGGCTTTTATCATCATTCATTTTGGTAAGAAACTGGTAATCATCGGTGGGACAGCATATGCTGGGGAAATAAAAAAATCGATTTTCACTATTTTGAATTATTTACTACCTCAAGAACGCGTTATGACAATGCATAGTTCCGCTAATATCGGAGAAAAAGGTGACGTAGCCCTATTCTTTGGCCTTTCAGGTACAGGAAAAACAACGCTTTCAACTGATCCTTCCCGCCGGTTGATCGGAGACGACGAACATGGATGGAGTGATCGAGGTGTATTCAACTTTGAAGGAGGATGCTACGCCAAGGCGATCAATCTCTCTAGGGAATCGGAACCAGAGATTTATGAATGTACGAGAAAATTTGGTACAATCCTTGAGAACGTTGCCTTTAACATCGACACAAGACGAGTAGATTTGGATGATGCCAGCTTAACTGAAAATACCAGGGCAGCATACCCAATCGCCCATATTCCGACTGCAGAGCGCTCGAAAATAGGAGGACATCCGGAAAACATTATTATGTTGACCGCTGATGCATTTGGAATCATGCCGCCAATTTCCCGATTAACTCCTGAGCAAACTCTGTATCATTTCATTTCGGGATATACTTCCAAAATTGGTGGCACTGAAATAGGCATTGGTAAAGAACCACAGGCGACATTTAGCGCATGTTTTGGAGCTCCGTTCATGGCTCTCCATCCATACGCATACGCACAGTTGCTCAGAGAAAAAATCTTAAAACATAACGTAAGATGCTGGTTGGTGAACACTGGATGGGTTGGTGGACCTTACGGAATCGGAAACCGTATTAAACTCAAATACACACGTCAAATGGTTGAAGCTGCCCTAAATGGCACATTGGAGAAGTCCTCGTTTGTTGAAGAAAAAGTTTTTGGATTGAAAATTCCTGAGGAATGTCAAGATGTACCAAAAGAAATATTAAATCCTGTTCAAGCCTGGAAAGACCAGAGCGATTACATGGAAAAAGCCAAGGAGCTTGCAAAAAAATTCAGAAAAAACTTTCAGCAATTTGCAAAAGATTGTAAACCAGAAACACGCGAAGCTGGTCCCAAAATTTAACTACAATTGTATAAAGATATTACCAGTGTCGTGTCATGCGTGAAGTATCGTATCAGGCACTCGTCATTCCCACGAAGGTGGGAATCCAGTATTTCTGGCTACTTCAGGCTTCTGGATTCCCGCTTCCGCGGGAATGACGGTCATCTTTGC